>OLPE01000272.1_pt1 | contig 56984 bp, 55 predicted proteins | sample 1671901 | NCBI WGS metagenome assembly OLPE01 (sample SAMEA3136624, study PRJEB25190) | human gut metagenome | biome: human gut; feature: human-associated habitat; material: faeces | place: Austria | collected 2013 | reverse complement strand
AGGTGCCACAGATGTACGCAATTATTGCAACAGGTGGTAAACAGTACAAAGTTGCCGAGGGCGACGTAATCAGAGTTGAAAAGCTCGGTGTTGAAGCTGGTGAAACCGTTACTTTTGATAACGTTCTTGCAGTTAGCAATGAAGGTTTAAAAGTTGGAGCTGACGTAGCTAATGCCAGTGTTACCGCTTCTGTAGTTGAAAACGGAAAAGCTAAAAAAGTTATCGTTTACAAATACAAAAGAAAAACTGGATATCACAAGAAAAACGGTCACAGACAGCAGTTTACAAAAGTTAAAATCGAAAAGATCAACGCTTAATCTGGTGTTTGCATGATTACAGTGACAGTCAGCAAGAAAAATAATTCCTATATCAGTTTTGTTTCTGAAGGACATGCCGGTTATGCAGAAGAAGGGCAGGACATTATATGTGCCGCTGTTTCCGCTCTGGTAATCAATACCGTCAATTCTCTGGAACAGCTGACTAAGGATTCCATTAAAGCAAAAGAAAAGGACGGTTTTGTTTCTTTTACTTTTACGGCTCCGATTTCGGAGGGTGGAACACTTTTGATGGATTCATTACTTCTTGGTCTGACAGAAATTGAACATAGTTATTCAAAACGTTATTTAAAAGTAAAAGTCAGGGAGGTGTAACGACATGATGAAAATGAACCTTCAGTTATTCGCACATAAAAAAGGTGTTGGTTCTACAAAGAACGGCCGTGACTCCGAATCCAAGAGATTAGGTGCCAAAAGAGCAGACGGACAGTTTGTTAAAGCTGGAAACATCCTTTACAGACAGCGTGGAACCAAGATTCATGCAGGTGAGAACGTAGGCTGTGGTAAAGATTATACATTATTTGCACTGACAGATGGTGTAGTAAGATTCACCAGAAAAGGACGCGATAAGAAACAGGTTTCTATCGTTCCGGTAGAGGCAGAATAATCAAGTTCAGCGTGAGGCTTCAAATCGTTCAGGTTTGGAGCCTTTCTTTGAATCCAAAAATAATAAGGAGCGACATATGTTTGCAGACAGAGCAAAAATCATCATCCGTTCAGGAAAAGGCGGAGACGGACATGTAAGCTTTCGCCGGGAGCTTTATGTACCCAATGGCGGTCCTGACGGCGGCGACGGCGGACGCGGCGGTGATGTGATCTTTGAAGTAGATGAAGGCCAGAACACACTTGGCGAATACCGTCATAAACACAAATTTAAAGCACAGGACGGTCAGGAAGGCGGCAAGAAACGCTGCCACGGTGCAGACGGAGATGATATCATCCTGAAAGTGCCGGAAGGAACCGTAATCATGGAAGCACAGTCACACAAAGTAATTGCTGATATGTCCGGTGAAAACCGCCGTCAGATTGTCTTAAAAGGCGGACGCGGTGGTAAAGGCAACCAGCATTATGCAACTCCTACCATGCAGGTCCCGAAGTATGCACAGCCGGGACAGCCTGCGCAGGAGCTTGAAGTGCTTCTTGAATTAAAGGTGATTGCAGACGTTGGTCTTGTAGGTTTCCCAAATGTCGGAAAATCCACATTCCTGTCTCGCGTCACCAACGCCCAGCCCAAGATTGCCAATTATCACTTTACAACATTAAGTCCGAATCTCGGTGTTGTTGACACTGCAAACGGTGGTTTTGTTATCGCAGATATACCGGGACTGATTGAAGGAGCTTCCGAAGGTGTTGGTCTGGGTCATGAATTTCTTCGTCATATCGAACGTACCAGAGTTCTGGTGCACATTGTAGATGCAGCATCTACCGAAGGCCGTGATCCGATTGATGATATTTACAAGATCAATCACGAACTCGAAGCATATAATCCGGAAATCGCAGCCAGACCACAGCTGATTGCAGCCAACAAAGTCGACTGTATTTTTGACGGTGATGATGAAAACCCGATAGATAAATTAAAAGCAGAATTTGAACCAAAAGGTATCAAAGTCTATCCGATCTCTGCAGTAACCGGACAGGGTATCAAAGAGCTTCTCTTTGCGATTAAAGAGCTTCTTCTGAGTGTCCCTGCCGAGCGTATCGTATTTGAACAGGAATTCTTCCCTGAAGATGAGCTGTTTACAGAGAATCTTCCATTTACAGTCGAAAGACTTCCGGAAGATCCTGAAATTTTTGTTGTAGAAGGTCCGAAGATTGAAAAAATGCTTGGCTATACCAATCTGGACTCCGAAAAAGGTTTTGCTTTCTTCCAGCGTTTCCTGAAAGAGGGCGGTATTCTTGAAGAACTGGAAAAAGCCGGAATCGAAGAAGGCAATACGGTTCGTATGTACGGTTTTGACTTTGATTATTACAAATAACAGAAAGGTCGTAAAAATATGACAAGTAAACAGAGAGCATATCTGAAAAGCCTTGCGATGAAAATGGATCCGATCATGCAGCTCGGAAAGGGCAGCGTGACACCGGAAAATACAGCTTCCGTTGATGAGGCTCTTGCAGCCCGTGAACTGATCAAGATCAGCGTTCTCCAGAACTGTCTGGATGACCCTCGTCAGATGGCAGAAGTCCTTGCAGAAAGAACACATTCTGAAGTTGTTCAGGTAATCGGAAGAAAAATCGTTCTTTACCGCGAAGGTAAAAAAGACAAAAAGAAAATCATTCTTCCATAAACCGGCATATATTGTCCCAAATATATTCAGGAAGGAAGTAAAACCCGCATGGATACCAGACGAAAAAAAATCGGGATCATGGGCGGAACTTTTGATCCGATCCATATAGGCCATCTGATTCTGGGTGAAAAAACATACGAACAGCTTGGGTTGGACAAAATATGGTTTATGCCTGCTGGCAATCCGCCTCATAAACGTAACCGCGCCGGCCGTGCAACCGATGAGCAGAGAGTTGCCATGGTAGAGCGGGCAATTTCCGGAAATCCACATTTTGAGCTTTCTCTGATTGAGATGCATGACCATGGTTTATCTTACACGTATCACACACTTGAGAATCTCAGAAAGCAGAACCCTGATACCGATTACTACTTTATCATCGGTGCAGATTCCCTTTACAGTTTCACCACCTGGATGAAGCCAGAGAGAATTTGTGCTGCATGTACGATCGTGGTTGCCACGAGAGACCATACATCCATAAAAGAGCTGTCTGAAGAAATGGAACGCCTGACACAGCTTTATCATGGTCATTTTGTACGGCTGGACACCATGAATATTGATATTTCCAGTCAGTTGCTGCGTCAATGGCATCAGGAGGGCAAAAGCCTTCGTTATTATGTACCGGACGCAGTTGCCGACTATATCAATGAGCACCATATTTATCACATTACGGAAGGAGCGCCCGAAACGAATGGCTGATTACGATTTTATAAAAATGCAGAAAAAACTTTCCAAATATCTCGATGAAGATCGTTTTGAGCATACGCTCGGTGTTATGTTTACCTGTGCCTCGCTGGCAATGGTCCACGGATATGACCTCAAAGATGCCCAGGCTGCAGGGCTGCTCCATGACAGCGCAAAATGCATTCCAAATAAAAAGAAACTAAAAATGTGTGCAGAACACAATATCCCGGTTACTCCATTTGAAAAGGAACATCCTTTTCTTCTTCATGCCAAACTCGGAGCTTATGTTGCACGTGCAAAATACGGAATCACTGATGAAGAAATTCTTTCTTCCATCACATTCCATACTACCGGCAAGCCAGAGATGAGTACCCTCGAAAAGATTGTTTATATTGCAGATTATATTGAACCGGCGAGAAATAAAGCACCGAACCTGACTGAAGTCCGTAAGCTTGCTTTCGAGGATCTGGATGAATGTATGTATGCAATTCTCCGGGATACCCTGACTTATCTTGACAAAAATCCGGGTGATGTCGATTCTGCAACAAAAGATGCATTTGCCTATTATGACACCTTACATAAGGAACGGCAGGAGAGCAGATAATACCTGATTTTCTGTCTGACCGGAAAGGATGAGACAACTATGAATAAAGAACAGGAAATGGTACGTATCGCCTGCAAGGCGATCGATGACAAAAAAGCCATTGACATCAAAGTAATCGACATTCACGAAGTATCTGTAATTGCTGATTATTTCATTATCGCAAGCGGAAACAACCTGAATCAGGTACAGGCAATCGTCGATAATGTAGAAGAACAGCTCGGAAGAGCCGGTTATGAGCCCAAACAAGTAGAAGGAACCCGTGGTTCCAACTGGATCCTGATGGATTACGGCGATGTGATCATCCATGTTTTCGATGAAGAAAATCGTCTTTTCTATGATCTGGAACGAATCTGGAGAGATGGAAAAGAACTGGATGCTGCTGATTTTTTAAAATAGGTTTACAATAATAAAATTATGTAAACCAAATCAACAAAAAAGACATGCCCGCAAAGTCATGCAAAGACTTACGGACATGTCTTTTAATTTTTCATATGCAAATTTCAGCAGTATAATCTGCTGATTACTGATACAGGCGGAACACACCAAATACCTTTCCAAGTATCTGAATATCACCATGTACCAGAATCGGATCCATAGAATCATTTTCCGGCTGAAGACGATAATAGCCATCCTCTTTATAAAAAGTCTTCACTGTAGCAGAATCTTCTACCAGCGCTACGACAATATCTCCGTTAGATGCCGAAGCCTGCTGCTTTACCAGCACCTGATCACCATCAAAGATTCCTGCATTTATCATACTGTCTCCCTTAACTTTCAGCATAAAGCTCTGTGCATTCGGCATGTATTCTGCCGGCACCGGGAAATAACCTTCGATATTCTCTACTGCCAGAATCGGCTGGCCGGCCGCAACCGTACCTACAAGCGGTACATTGACAACCTCTCTGCGTACTAAATTAAAATTATCATCGATGATCTCGATTGCTCTGGGCTTTGTGGCATCTCTGCGGATATATCCATTCTTTTCCAGTGCTTCCAGATGTGAATGAACCGAAGAAGTGGATTTCAGATTAACCGCCTCACAGATTTCACGTACTGCCGGTGGAAATCCACGGTTCAGAATTTCGTTTTTTATATAATCAAGAATTTCCTGCTGTTTTTTACTGATTCGACCGTATGACATAGGTTCACCTCCAAGAAATATGAACATTATTTTTTAAAAAAAGTATAACATACCCTTTCAGAAATAGCAAACAGATATTCGGAAAATATGTTCGTTTCCATATATATGTGTTTTCTTCCTTAATTCTTTTTCCTTTTTCTTGTCAGATACCCCACAAAATGTTACAATACTTGTATTGTCTTTTTATATGATTTTTAATGAGAATTAGAAAATAAAGGAGGCATTTTTTTGCCTGTTAATAATAAACAAAACGGATCCGGTTCCGGTATCCTCAAAAAACTAAAAAACTTATTCGGCATGAATATCGGCACCATGCTGTTTGGTGTATTATTTATTTATATGCTGTTCAGTATGATTCTTTATCTGACTTCCTCAAACATCGAATCCTATCTGGTAATCGCAGGACCACTTTCCCGAAACGAAACGTATACCGGTCTTGCTATACGTGAGGAGACCGTTCACAAAGCGGAGACCGGCGGTTATGTTAATTATTATGCCCGTGAAGGTTCCAAGATCAATGCAAACGGTGTAGTATACGGCATCAGCAGTTCCAAAAAAACAGAAGGCACGACAGAATTAAGTAACGAAGAACTTTCCAGCATCCGAAGCCAGCTCCAGAGCTTTTCAAAAGGCTTCAATACCAGCAAATTTAACACTACCTACAGTTTTAAGTACAATCTGGAAGGCAGCATTCTTCAATATGCAGGTGTTACCGGAGGAACTTCTTCATCAGATTCTTCCGATTCCACACCCAGTGTGGTGACTTATGGTAATCAGACCCTAAGTAAAGCAGAACAGGACGGCATCGTTCTTTACTCTATGGACGGATATGAGAACAAGTCTGTATCCTCACTGAGCACCGAAGATTTTGACCAGAATGCATACCATGAAACAGACTTAAAGACGCAGAATTCAGTATCAGCCGGTGACAGCTTGTATACACTGATTTCTGATGAAAACTGGAGTCTTATGATTCCGCTCAGTGCCAAACAGGCCGCAAAACTTGCCGACCGCAGTACTGTGCGTGTAAAATTTCTGAAAGACGATATGACACAAACCGGCGATTTCAGCATTGTCGAAATTGACGGTTCCAAATACGGTAAGATTGATTTTAACAAAGGTGTAATCCGTTATGCAGCAGACCGTTTTCTGGAAATAGAGCTGGTTACCAATACTGTGACCGGTCTTAAGATTCCACTTTCCTCCATTGTGACCAAGGAATTTTATCTGATTCCTTCCAAATATTCAACAAAAAACGAAGACAGTCAGGATATCGGTTTCATGGTGCAGGGCAAAGATAATAAAGACAGTCTTTCCTTTGTCAAGGCTTCCATCTATGCCAGCATTGAGGAAGACACTGCTGATAATGCGGACAAACCTGAAGACCAGAAATCATATATTTATTATGTAGATAAGAAGTCATTTGCCGAGGGTGATGTAATCGTCAGCCAGAAGGACCAGAGTAAATACGTTGTAAGTGATGTAGGTGTACTCGAAGGTGTTTATTGCATTAATCAGGGATATTCGGTATTCCGCCGGATTGAAATCCTTGATCAGAACGAAGAATATGCCATTGCATCCAAATCCACCTCATACGGTCTTTCCCGTTATGACCATATCGTCCGGAATGCAGACAAAGTAAATGAAGAAGAGATTTTATACTAGATATATACAAATCAGGAGGCTTAATCTATTATGGTAGCAGAAAATCTTGAACAGGTAAGAAAAAACATTGAACTTGCATGCAAAGAAGCAGGACGTGATCCGAAAGAGGTTACATTGATCTCTGTCAGCAAAACCAAGCCTGTGTCTATGCTTCAGGAAGCATATGATGCCGGTTCCAGGGATTTCGGAGAAAACAAAGTACAGGAGATCATGGATAAGGTACCGCAGCTTCCGTCTGATATCCGCTGGCACATGATCGGACATCTGCAACGCAACAAAGTCAAATATATTGTAGATAAAGTGGCTCTTATCCATTCCGTAGATTCTCTGCGTCTTGCAGAAACGATCGAGCATGAAGCAGCCAAACATAATGTTACTGTTCCGGTTCTTATTGAGGTGAATGTAGCACAGGAGGAGAGTAAATTCGGTCTGAAAACCGAAGAAGTTCTTTCTCTCGTGGAATCTGTCGCAGCCTTTCCGCATATACATATAGAAGGGCTTATGACGATTGCTCCATATGTAGAAGATCCGGAAGAGAACCGCGGCATTTTCCGTCAATTAAAGAAATTAAGTGTTGACATTGCTGCCAAAAACATTAATAATGTTAATATGAGTGTTTTGAGCATGGGTATGACCGGAGATTATCAGGTAGCCGTGCAGGAAGGCGCTACAATGGTTCGCGTCGGAACCGGAATTTTCGGTGAAAGAAATTATGCAGTCTGACGCGCAGAACAATAAGATTGGAGATTAAAATGAGTGTTTTAGATAAACTTTTAGATGCTGTAAAACTGAATGATGACTACGATGAGGATGATTATTTAGATGATGATCTCCTTGACGGTGATGACGATGATTTTCTCGATGAAGATCGGGAAGACAAGCCAGTCAAGAAGTTCTTCCAGAAATTCTCCAAAAAGTCCGAAGAGGATGACTATGATGATTTCGATGATGAACCGGAGACTCCTGTTTCCAAACAGTCCGCATCCAAATCCATCTCTGTTCCGAAGACAACTTTCAAGCAGGACAAGCCTGCACGTACTTCTTCAAAAATCACACCTATGAGAAGCAGCCGCAAAGGTTCACAGGCAACTAACATGGAAGTCTGTGTTATTCGTCCAACCTCTATGGAAGATACACGTGAAATTGCAGATACACTTGTTGATAACTCTACCGTAATCCTGAATCTTGAGGGAATCGATATGGAACTTGCACAGCGTATCATCGACTTTACTTCAGGAGCATGTTATTCTCTGGGTGGAACTCTTCAGAAAGTATCCAGTTATATCTTTATTCTTGGACCATATAACGTAGATATTACCGGAGACCTTCAGAATATTCTCGGTGGTAATTCCATTCCGTCCGTAAGAGCAGGATACTAAGATCAATGAACAAAGACGAATTCTTTATCAAGAGGATCCGGGAACTGGCAAATCTCTCTTATCAGAGAGATATTGTCACCTTTTCGGATTTTCTTAATTTAAACGAACAAAATATTGTAAATGAACAAAAGAATCAGATGCCGGGCGTAATCACAGAATGCTCAGGCGGTTATGAGCAAGCAGAGCGTCAGATGGTGGCATTTCATCCTGATGCTCTTTTGTTTCCGTGGGAATACCCGATCACATGTCTAAAAATCGAACCTCTGGCAGCCAAATTTTCTGAATCACTGACACATCGTGACTTTCTGGGAGCTGTCCTCAATCTCGGTATTGAGCGTTCCGTGATCGGGGACATCCTTGTGCAGGAACACACGGCCTGGATATTCTGCCACAATAAAATTTCGGATTATATTATTGAAAATCTCACCCGGGTACGTCATACCACTATGAAAATTTCCAGAGTTGACAATCCGGAGCACTTCCCGACGCCGCAGTTTGAAACGATCAGCGGTACATGTGCATCTGTTCGTCTGGACAGTCTGATCGGGCTTGCTTTTCAGAGTTCCCGCAGCAGCATGGTTTCCTTCATTGAAGGTGGTCAGGTCTTCGTAAACGGCAAACTGATCACTTCTAATGGATATGAACCCAAAGACGGTGATATTATTTCCGTCCGCAGCAAGGGACGTTTTCGCTATGAGGGGGTTTTCGGTCAGACGAAAAAAGGTCGCTACAGCATAAAATTATCACGCTACAAATAGATGAGGAGGACCATATTATGAAAACAGAACCATTACAGGTAAAGCGCAGCGGTGATTTTTATTATCCGATATATTTCGAAGAGGGATTTGATTCCCTTGCAGACGCCATCCGTACAGAAGGGCTAGACAGTCGCAAAATCTGTATTGTTTCCGATACCAACGTTGCACCCTTGTACGCAGATTCTCTGAAATCTGCCCTTTCTTCTGTTGCCTCGTCTATTTCCCTTTTTGTTTTTGAAGCAGGCGAAAAAAGCAAGCATCTTCATACCGTACAGAATCTGTACGAAAAACTGATTGAATCTGAGCTGGATCGTAAAAGTCTGATTGTTGCACTTGGAGGCGGTGTCGTTGGTGACCTCGCAGGATTCAGTGCAGCAACTTACCTTCGCGGAATCGATTTTATTCAGGTACCAACCACACTTCTCGCTCAGGTGGACAGCAGTGTCGGAGGCAAAACCGGTGTAGATTTTAACCAGTACAAAAATATGGTCGGAGCATTTCATCAGCCACGTCTTGTCTATATGAATCTTCAGACACTAAAAAGCCTTCCTGATACGCAGTTTGCATGCGGAATGGGTGAAGTCTTAAAAACCGGGCTGATCTGTGATGGTGATTTTTATCACTTTGTGTGTGAGCATCAAAAGACCATTCAGAATCTTGATCCGGAACTTCTTGCCCAGATGATCCGGCGTTGCTGTGAGATCAAAGCCGGCGTCGTAGAACGTGATCCGAAAGAGCAGGGTGAGCGTGCTCTTTTAAACCTTGGGCATACTATCGGACATGCTGTCGAAAAACTGATGGATTTTCAGCTTCTTCACGGACAGTGTGTTGCAATCGGTCTTGTTGCCGCAGCTTTCATCTCTATGAAGCGGGGCCTTCTTACCGAAAACGAGTATCAGCAGATCAGAACCGGCTGTGAACTTTATCGTCTTCCGGCTCATGTAAATGGTCTGGATCCGCAAAAGGTGCTTGCCGCTACCAAAAAAGACAAAAAGATGGAACAGGGCACCATCAAATTCATTCTGATGAACGGCATCGGCAAAAGCTTTATTGACCGCACCGTGACAGATGAAGAACTTCTTTCCGGTATTCAGGAGATTCTTCAATGAAAAAAACATCCCAACAGAACAGCCAGATCTGGTATATGCTACTCTGGTTCGGAGGAATTACCATTCTGACTCTCATTGATCAGCTTACCAAACATCTGGCAGTAAAATATCTGAAGGAGACATCCGGAATCATACTGATTCCGGACGTTCTTGAATTTCAGTACGTAGAAAACCGCGGCATGGCTTTTGGATTGCTTCAGGGGCGCCAGATCCTGTTTTTAATCCTTTGCGTTGCCTTCTGCGCAGGAATTCTCTATTTATATGCCAGAATCCCTAAAAACGGCTATTACGCGCCTCTGAGCATCATTGGCGGAATTCTTTTCAGCGGCGCACTCGGCAATTTTATTGACCGCGCATTTTACGGTCATGTCACAGACTTTATTTATTTTTCTCTGATTGATTTTCCGGTATTCAATATTGCCGATATCTACGTTGTCTGTGGCGGCATTCTGCTGGCGGTGCTTGTTATTTTCCGCTACAAAGATGAAGATTTTTATTTTATTAATCATAAAGGATAACACATGGAAACATTAGAATTTAACGTAGATGTATCCGCAAACAATATACGGATCGACCGTTATCTTGCGGATCAGTGCCCGGAGCATTCCCGTTCTTATATTCAGAAACTTCTCAAAGAAGAACAGGTGCTCGTAAATGGCCGCGTCATCAAAGCCAATTATAAGACTCAGTCCGGAGATTATATTGAGTTTCATATCCCTGATCCGGAAGTTCTGGATATCCTCCCCGAAAATATTCCTCTGGATATTCTGTATGAAGATGACTATGTACTTGTCGTAAACAAACCAAAAGACATGGTCGTACATCCCAGTGCCGGACATACTTCCGGCACACTTGTCAATGCCGTTATGGCACACTGTGGAGAGCATTTATCCGGTATTAACGGAGTGCTTCGCCCAGGTATTGTACACCGAATTGACAAAGATACCACCGGTGCGCTTCTGATCTGCAAAGATGATGTCGTACACCGTGACCTTGCCGAACAGCTCAAAGAACACAGCATCAAACGCCGTTATCGCGCGGTTGTGCAGGGAAACCTCAAAGAAGATGAAGGAACTGTCAATGCACCTGTCGGCCGTCATCCTACAGACCGCAAAAAAATGGCAATCAACCATAAAAACGGCAAAGAGGCAATCACACATTATAAAGTACTTGAGCGTTTTGGACAAGCAACTTATATTGAATGCCGTCTGGAAACAGGTCGTACACACCAGATCCGTGTTCATATGGCAAGCCTCGGACATCCGCTTCTCGGAGATACTGTATATGGTTCTTCCAAAAATCCTTATCACCTTCAGGGCCAGGCATTACATGCAATGATTCTTGGTTTTGTTCATCCGATAACGGGAGAATATCTGGAGTTCGAAGCTCCTTTGCCTGAATATTTTTCAAAACTTTTAGAAAAATTGAGAAAATAGTTGGATTTTCTTTGTATATATTGTATAATGTCAATATGATTTTTGCAGAAGGGAGTGTCTATTATGAACAATACTAGTTCAATTATTACAATCGGTCGTGAATATGGAAGTGGTGGCAGACAGATCGGAAAGGAGATTGCCAATTATTTCGGCATTAAATATTATGATAAAGAACTGTTGGAGCATGCAGCAAATGACAGCGGTATCTGTAAAGAGCTTTTTGAACATCACGACGAGAAACCAACAAACAGTTTTCTTTATTCGCTCGTGATGGACACCTATTCATTTGGTTATTCCTCCGCAGGTTTTTCAGATATGCCTATGAATCACAAGATTTTCCTTGCACAGTTTGATGCTATCAAGAAGCTTGCAGGAGAAGGTCCGTGTGTAATGGTCGGCCGTTGTGCTGATTATGCTCTTGCTGACTGTAAAGACTGTTTCAGTGTTTTCGTACACGCAGATTTTGACTGGCGAATCAATCGGATTGCCGCCAAATACAATAAAACACCTAAGGAAGCACGCGATATCATCACCAAAACCGATAAGAGCAGAGCAAGTTATTATAATTATTACACGAATAAAAAATGGGGATCTGCCAAGAGCTACAACCTCTGCATTGACAGCAGCAAGTACGGAATCGACAATACCGTCAAAGCGATTGTCGAATCTATTAAAATTTTTGATTCAACAAAAGCATCTCGTTAAAGCTACATATTCTTGAATTTACAGTTCCGATTCATCAAACTGCATCTGGCAGGATTACTGAGTCGGAGCTTTTTTTCTTTGTCCAAACATGCTATAATAGATGTATTGTCTGAAATATTTAAGTTTAAATAAAAATAATCGGAGGAATATTTATGCGTCTGGTCATTCAGCGTGTACTTCATGCGGAGGTACAGGTAGATGGAAATACAATCGGAAAAATAGGGAAGGGACTTCTTGTTTTTGTCGGAGCCGGTCAGGACGATACAAAGGAAATTGCAGATAAATATCTTCGCAAACTTCTCGGTCTTCGCATTTTTGAAGATGAAAATGGTAAAACCAATTTATCATTGAAAGATGTAGATGGTGAATTGCTAATCGTGTCGCAGTTTACCCTATATGCAAACTGCAAAAAGGGAAATCGCCCGAGCTTTATCGAAGCCGGAGAACCACATATGGCGGAAGCTTTGTATGAATATATGATCGATGAAGCAAAAAAATCTGTTCCGGTTGTTGAGCACGGCGAATTTGGTGCAGACATGAAAGTTTCCCTTCTTAACGACGGACCGTTTACAGTCATTTTAGATGAAAAGATTTTATAATAACGAGGAATAGAAGATTTTATGAATGCAATAGATCTATACGACAAACCCGAGTTTTTCAAATAGATGTATAAGGAGTTTTTATTATGCCCGTAAATACCTCAAGAACCACTTACCGTGAACATACCGATACCGAAAACATCTTAAAGCTTCGGCAGGTTCTTTCGACGCTGCCTGCGTTTTGCAAAGATTATTTTCGTGCCATTGATTCTACGACAACCACAAAGACACGAATTTCTTATGCATACGACATACGAATTTTTTTTCAGTTTCTTCTTGATGAAAATCCGGCATTCAAAAATTATGCAATGACTGATTTTTCTGTGGAGATCCTGGATCAGATCAAAGCCGTCGATCTTGAAGAATACATGGAATATCTCAAGGTATACCAGAACGGTGACAAAACCGAAACCAACGGTGAGCGTGGATTAAAACGCAAAATTTCTGCTCTGCGCAGTTTTTATGCTTATTACTATAAACGTGAAATGATCCAGACAAACCCGACTGTCCTGATTGATGTCCCGAAAATCCATGACAAAAGCATTATCCGCCTGGACACAGATGAAGTTGCGTTGCTTTTGGACTATATCGAGCACTGCGGAGATAGCCTGACCGGTCAGAAACGTGTATATTACGAAAAAACAAAGGAACGTGACCTGGCAATTGTCACGCTTCTTCTCGGCACCGGAATCCGTGTATCTGAATGCGTCGGTCTTGATATTGAAGATGTAGATTTTAAAAATAATGGAATTAAAGTCACCCGAAAAGGTGGCAACGAAATGGTTGTTTATTTTGGTGAAGAAGTTGAAAAAGCTCTGAAACGCTATCTGGAGGTACGTGCAGGCATCACTCCTCTTGCCGGTCATGAACATGCTCTCTTCTACTCTGCCCAGCGTAAACGTATGGGAGTGCAGGCAGTCGAAAACATGGTCAAAAAGTACTCCCGCCAGATCACAACTACCAAAAAAATAACGCCCCATAAACTCCGCAGTACATATGGCACAGCCCTGTATCAGGAAACCGGCGATATTTACCTTGTAGCGGACGTTCTGGGGCATAAGGATGTCAATACTACCAAGAAGCATTACGCAGCCTTAGACGATGCCAGACGGCGTCAGGCAGCCACAGCAGTCAGACTTCGCGAAGACTAAAGATGAAGTACCTCGATCAGAAAAATCCAGCTCAGTCCATAGTAGGAAATAACCGCAACCAGGTCATTTACTGTGGTGATCAACGGTCCGGATGCAACTGCCGGATCGATATGGATCTTTTTGAAAAACAGAGGAATACAGGTTCCCACCGCACTTGATATCAGCATTGCCAGAAGCAGGGAAAAACCAATACAGCCAGATACCGCATATGCAAATACCAGCGTTTTTCCCTTAAACAGCCAGATATACAGACCAATCAGTACGAAAGATAAAATACCAAGTACCCCACCGTTACAGAGGCCAATTTTCATCTCTTTCAGTACAAGTTCCAGTTTCTGTCTGCCGGTAAGTGATTCATCCATAAGGACACGGATTGTGACAGCCAGAGACTGTGTGCCGACATTTCCTGCCATATCAAGAATCAGTGACTGGAAGCACATGATAATCGGCAGATTTGTAACAACTTTTTCGAATATCCCAACAACAGAAGAAACTACCATACCCAATCCCAAAAGAATGATCAGCCAAGGCATTCTTTTTTTCATACTTTCTTTCAATGGTTCCTGCAGATCTTCCTCCGCAGTCAGACCAGCCAGCTTCGCATAGTCCTCTCCCATTTCATCATCAACAAGATCTACGATATTCGCCGAAGTAATAACGCCCAGAAGACGGTTATCATTATCCAGCACCGGAATAGAATCCTCGGAATAATCTTTCAGATTTTCGATACAGTCATCAATCAGTTCCGTTCCATAAACATATGGATAAGAAGTAACGATCAGTTCCTCCAACGGATGATTCTGTCTCGCGATAATGAGGTCCTTAAGATCAATTGCTCCATAAAATTCTTCAGCATCATTGATTACAAAAATCGTTGAGATATTATCATTCTCTGCCGCCTGTGTAACCAACTGACTCATTGCCTCTTTGACACTGATGTTTTCATGTATCACAATATAATTTGTTGTCATACGGCTACCGATCTCATCGTCATCAAATGATGTGATCAGTTCAATATCGTGTCTTACTTTATCATCAAGAAGCTCAATTAAAATCTTTCTTTTGGAGCGTTCAAACTGCTGAAGTACATCTGCCAGTACGTTTGTTTCCATCTTTGACAGTATTGCTGCAGCTTTTTTTACCTCCATTTCTTCCAGATACTTTACTACGGTATCTTCATCCGTATACTCAAAAATATCGGACAGCATATCCATATCCAATACACGATAGAGCTTACAGCGTTCTACTACAGACAGTTCTTCCAGAACATCTGCAAGATCATTTTCGTGGAAATCCTGAAGTCTCTTTGCCAGAACTGCCGGAGAAACATTGCTTCTCACAACATTCAGGATTTCTTTTCCATAATCCTGTACTCTTTTTTCCATTCTGTATTTTCTCCTTTTCTCCCATAATAATCGTACAAAAAGGCATAGCCATAGAAGCTGCCATCAATAAACATGGCAACACAAAAAAAGCATGTCTTTCTGCAAAACATGTCAAATATCTGATTTGAACTTAATTGTGTTCAGGGATTTTTACAGAACAGAAAATTATCTGGAAATGAAAAAGAGAATAATAGCCAAATTAAAACAGAATGTAGTAACTGTACTCACAGACTGCTTTTAATTTCTGTCCTGTGTAACTACTTCGCCCGTGAGAATCACAATTATCCATTCTGTTCACCTGCCTTTACTTTAAAATTATTTTTTGACGTACACATTATAACGTATGCCTTCTTAAAAGTCAACGCTTTATCAACCATATAATTTGCACGATATAATTGCACAAAAAGAGGATCCTGTCCCCCAACAGAATCCTCTCTGATTTCCCCATCATATGTACCTTATATGGTTTAAAAAGACTAATCCCGAATTTTTTTTTACGGTTTATAATGCTGTAATAATCTTGTCCTGTAAGGAAGCAGGAACTTCTTCTTTGTCAAGAGACATACTTACAACAAATTTTACATTGAACTTCTCGCCAACTGCATTTAACTGCTCTAATGCATTCGTAACATCCTGTCCCTCAAGTTTCGCTGTTGTCAGAAAACTGTCAAGATAAATCTGCTCAAGATCATGATCCTGAGAAATAATACCACAAACAAATCCTACAAACTCGTCTGCATTCTTAATCGGATATCCGGATACATCGATCAGACGAACTTTATTATTTAATTCATACATATGTTTTGCGCTTTTATCTAAGTAAACAATGCTGCCATTGGCTTCTTTAATTGCGCCGTTCACTTTGTCTAACAGTACTTTTGTTTTGCCCTTACCTTTCTTACCTACGATCAGTTCAACCATCCTGTTTTCCTCCTTAGACACAATATAATATTAATTTTGAACAAAAACGATAATTAATATGTTTGTATTATAGTGCATTTTATCTTAAATTTCAATAGATAAATGTAACTTTTTGTGAAATTTTAAGCCTTTGCTGTAAACAGTTGAACAGCAAAGGCTTTTGTCTATTATATCTACTGATTGATTTTTTCAAGAAGTGATGTCATCTGCTGGTAAAGAAGCTCCTTGCTTGATGCTCCCATAACAATCGAAATATATGGAGAGCCATAGGAATTCTGGCTGAGTAACGCCAGGCAGTTACCCGCACTGTTTGTCGTACCGGTCTTTCCTCCAAGAATGGTAACACCTTTCGGCACATTTGCCTCACCCGTCAGATAATGGTCCGTTGCAGTCAGCGCCACACTGTCCTCTGATCCGTCACTGTGTGTAAATGTAACTGTATAACTCGGCATCTGTGTAATCTCTGTAAATTCCGGATAATTCAATGCCTCTTTCAACATCAGATAAATATCATATGGTGTTGTATAATGGTTTTCATCCTGCAGCCCATGTGGATTCGTAAAATGAGTTCCTGTACATCCCAGCTGGGCAGCATACTCATTCATCATGGAAACAAAATTCTCTGTCGTGCCGCCTACGTGTGTCGCAATCGCAGATGCAGCATCATTTCCGGAATAAACAAGAAGACAATGTACCAGCTGATCCATTGTCACCTGATCACCTTCCTGAAATCCTACTACCTGAGAGCCCTCCTCTAATGTAATGTTTTCCTGTGAAATTGTCACTACATCATCCATGTTGCTGTTCTTAAACGCAAGGAGTGCTGTGATGATTTTTGTGATGCTGGCCGGATATACACGCTCATATGCATTTTGGGCAAATAACACGGATTTATCTTTCAGATCCAGCAAAACGCCCTCCTGTCCATCTTCCAGCGATACAGAATCCATTGGCTGATCCCCGTCTACCACACAGAGATCCGCCGCAAATGCTGATGCTCTCTGACTGGTTCCTACAAGACTCTGATGCTGAAATTCTCTGGTAATGTCATATGCCTGCGCCGGAGTGGAAATACTGCCTCCTCTGAGGACATAAAAGCCACCGAATGTACCAGCAAAAACAACTATCAGAAAAAGTATCAGTATAACCGTACTTTTTATACGTTTCCGGCGCATTTTGTGCATTCTCGGAGTTCTTCTCGGGTTTCTGCGCTCCTGCAGACGTGCCGTTTCAGGAGCTTTTCTGGTCAATTGTTCCGGTCTTGCTGTTTTGCGTCCCTGTCCAGCTGCATTTCTTTTTTGCTGTCTTTCTGTCATAAATAATCCTCTTTCTTATCAATCGTGCTCTTGCGGATTTCTTTATTATAGGCACTGCTCTGAAGTCCTACATTCAATACAAGTCCCATACCAATATAAAGACTTACAAGAGATGTAAGTCCATAACTGACAAAAGGAAGCGGTGTACCGGTATTTGGTGCAATTCCTGTCGCTACACAGATATTCAGAAAACTCTGAAGCGATACAATACTCGCCATACCACAGCATATGATCCGACCCGACAGGTCTTTTGCCCTGAGACTCATCCGAATACATTCTACCGAAATTGCCAGCAGCAAAAGGACGATTGCACAGCATCCCATAAAACCATATTCCTCACCGGCCACAGCAAAAATAAAGTCTGTCTGATTCTCTGATACGAAGTTACCTTCATTTACAGAAGCCACTTCTTTATCTCCGGAAAGTTTTTTGCCGATCAGTTCACCCGAAGCAATTGCTGTCTTGGAGTTATTCTGCTGTTCAATATCGTCGCCGTATTCTTCATTCTCCGGATAAAGAAAAGCCATAATACGCTTTCTCTGATAATCTTTGATCAGATTCTGATCCGGCTGAACAACAATTGATAAAAATATAATAGAAAGCGGAATTATGATCAGAAACATTCCGCCAATAATCTTATAACTCAATCCCGCAATATAAATTAAAATACAAAATACTGCAAGCATCATCAATGTATTTTTCATGTCCGGCTGCTCATAAATCAGAATCAACGGAATTGCCAGAAGAATTACAGATTTTGCCAGTGTCCGAACTGTATTCAGGTCTTCCTCATGATCCATAAAGAATCGTGCAAAAAACAATATGAGTATGATCTTCGACAGCTCTGTCGGCTGAAATCGAATAAAACCAAAATCAATCCATCTCGCCGCACCATTTGCTGAGTCACCAAACAGACGCACGATCAGAAGCAGAACAATATTGATGCCATACATAATCCACTGAAAGTTCGAAATCCATGAATAATCCATCAACGAAAGGATTATCATAATGATCAAACCGATAATAACCCCGGCAAGCTGCTTGGACCTCAGATCCTCTCTTGCGCTTCCTACCAGAATAATACCAAACGTACTGATTGCAAGCAAAAATATTACCAGTCTGAAATTATAAAATCTTAATTTATATTGTTTTATCATTTTCCTGTATTCCTTTATTTTCAGACCGCACCGGTATCTTTGCATGAATGATCGGCGGTTCCTGCGTAATACAGATATTAACGCCTTTCTCATCCACCGGAATATATTTTTTTACGGTACGGATCAAATCGTTTTTCAGCATATTTATCATTTGTGGAGAGCAGTCAAGCCGTTCCGACACAAGAAGAAGTGTCATCCTCTTTCTTGCGTATTCTGCCGAGCGGCCCTTTATCTTATTGAAAGATTTCACAGGGAACCCCCTCCTTTAACAAAACTTTACGGAAACAGAACCGGCTGTCTATTTATGAAAGATTTCACTTAACCTCCTGAACATGCCTTTTTTCTGTTTCAATTCTGCAAATGGAACTTCCTCCCCCAGAAGTCTTCGGCAGATATTCTTATATTCCTCTTCCGCCTGAGAATTCTGGCCGGACAGTGGCTCTCCCTGATTGGATGCCACAACGATCTGCTCATCATCAAGAATAGTTCCGATCAGATCCACAGCAAGAATCTCTGTTACATCATCCACCGACATCATATCTCCTCTGGCAATCATATCCGGTCTTAAACGATTTATGATCAGATGGATATCCCGAAGGTCTGATGCTTCCAGAAGTCCGATAATACGGTCTGCATCGCGAATTGCAGACACTTCCGGAGTGGTCACTACAATTGCCTTATCAGCTCCCGCAATCGCATTTCGAAATCCCTGTTCAATCCCTGCCGGGCAATCCAGAAGAACATAATCAAATTCTTCCCTGAGTTCATCTGTCAGTTTGATCATCTGCTCCGGAGAAACAGCAGACTTGTCCTTCGTCTGCGCTGACGGAAGTAAAAACAGATCCGGATAACGCCGGTCTTTGATCAATGCCTGTTTCAGCCTGCAGCTTCCGTTGATCACATCTACCAGATTATATACAATCCTGTTTTCCAGACCAAGAATAACGTCAAGATTACGAAGTCCGATATCGGTATCTACTACGACTGTTTTTTTGTTCAGCATGGCAAGCCCGGTTCCGAGATTCGCAACTGTTGTCGTTTTACCAACGCCACCCTTGCCAGATGTTACTACTATGACTTCTCCCATTTTTGTTCCCTCCTGAAAATATGTTCCAGACTTCTGGTATTCTCCTGTGTAGCTTTTTCTGCCATTTCCGGAAAGATCTTTTTCGGAAGACACATCAGTCATTTGATGTATTACTGGTATCACTGGAGGCATAGCCTGTCAGAATGGTATCTTCATCTGCCAGATTGTAAATATATTTTAATATATCATTTGCTGTCAGACATGCATTACCGGACGAATAGCCGTTCGCAATTCTGACTGCAATAGAATATTCCGGTTCATTTGACTCGGATGATGTAGTATATCCGATAAAGAGGCCATGGTTCGGATGGTAAATATCAAGCTCTGCCGTACCTGTCTTACCGGATAATGTCACTCCAAGTCCGTTAAACTGCTCATGAGTTTCTACTACTCGACGCATACCGTCATGAATATCTTCCCATACATTACCCGGAACATCACTCATCTCATTTGCAACTGATGGTGCATATTCTTCAATCGTTTTGCCCTGTGCATCAGTCACCTTATCAAGCAGTGACAGATCATAAACTGTACCGGAAGTGGCAAGTGCTGTCGCATAACGGGCAAGCTGTGTCGTTGTAAACAGATGGTTACCCTGTCCAATATAAGACGGTACCGCCTTACTGTCTGAAACATGCGGTGATGCCTCAGAAATCTCGATTCCGGTCTTTTTGTCCAGATAAAACTCCGATGCATATTTCTGAAGTTTTGTCAGACTTAAGTTCTCAGAAAAATCTCCGTCTGAATTCTTGCCTGCAAGAAAGCCGACCATATTAAAGAAATAGTTACAGGACTGTTCGATTGCCCCTCTGATTTCAAGCGATCCATGACCCTGCTTATTCCAGCACCAGATAGATGGTGTTACCAGATCAAATTCACCGGTACAGTCAAAATAAGTACCATCGTCAATGACACCTTCCATCATACCGGTAACTGCAGACAGAAGCTTCAGTGTAGAACCAGGTGCTGTTGTCTGCTGTGTTGCCTTATTGAAAAACGGGCTGGACTGATCCAGTGCAAGTTTCGTGTAATAAGACGTATCCATATTATTACTGAGACGGTTGTTGTCGTATCCCGGATAGGAAACGCATGCCAGTACCTTACCGGTCTTTGCATCTGTGACTACCGCAGATGCAGAACATGGAGTCAGTGCAAGCTGTGCAGGTTCAATCTCAAGATCAGAAATCTTATTGATCATAAAATCATATGATGACATCGCACCAGATGCCAGATTTTCATAGCAGTTGTCTTCTTTTGACAGAATGCCCTGTTCATACAGCACCAGACAGATCTGCTGCCCGGAGATCTGATCATTCATAAGCAGATATTTATACAGAAGTTTTGAAAATCCGGTATCCGTCTTCAGATAATCTATCACATAATCCGTCAGTGCCTGATAAATTTCCTGTGAATCCAGATATTCTCCTTTTGGAGAAATTACCGAAATATTGATCCAGTTCTGGCTCGCTGCATAATTCAGATAATCCTTCAGGCTGATACTCTGGTCATTCACCCATGCCTGATACGTCGCATCAGAAGTATCTACTGCATTTTTGTCAATGACACCAAGTGTATCTCTCAGAACTGTATCACAGATATAACTTAAATATTCCTGTACTTCTTTACTTTCATCTTTATAGGCTGCCGGATTTGAACTTGTCAGCCTGTTAGTTATTGTATCAAAAACTTCCTGCTGCTTTTGTTGAAATTTGGCATAAAGATTTTTTTCTGTATCGGAGGCCTTCTCGTCACTGAATTTATCAATATCGATTACGCTGTTTGAAATCAGTGCATTGTAAACATCATAAATCGGAATGATGATCCGGCTGGCATCATTTTCACCTTCATAATCATATTCTTTGACTGCCTCGATCTTGTTCAGAAGGATACCTGCCACACGCTGTTTCAGAATCTGATAAATTGCACTCTGCCAGTCAGAATCCACAGAAAGATAGACGTCATTTCCGGCAACAGGTTCTACTGTTGTGGCATTGTCAATCTTAAGTACTTTACCGAGGTTGTCGACTGTAACTGTTTCCTGACCGTCTTTGCCCTGCAGCTGAAGTTCCATATACTGTTCGATGCCGGCTTTACCAATGATCGCATCATTGGAATAATCTGCATTTTGTTTTTTGAGGCTTTCCAGCTCTTCTGATGATGCACGTCCGGTATAACCAAGAAGAGGTCCCATACTGTCATCATCTACATACTGGCGGACAGAATCTTCCAGCACATCAATACCCTGTAATTCATTCTGATTTTCCATTACAGCAGCAACTGTACTTTCACTGACATTGGTCGCGATCGTAACTGCCATATATTTCTGAAAACTGTTTGTGCTGAGTTCATAACGCATGATAGCAATATTCAGGATTTCCTGCTTCGTAAGTTCTTTCGGAAGACCATATTGCTCCAGTTCTGCATCCGTATAAGCATTATCTCCGTAAAGAACGATAGAAAAGCCCTTACTTCCGGTAAGGTAATTCATCATCTCATCTGCCGTGGCATTTGCCTCATCTTCCGTCAGATCATCGATCAATGCGTGACCATAAATATCCGCCCGGAATCGGTTCAGAGTAAATCCCTCATCTACGTCAAAACTGTAATTTCCTTCTTTATCCAGCTTGATATGGAAGGAATTAGACAGCGAATCTCCGTTGGATGCAAGAATTTTCAATACTTTATATGCAACCCCGTTCAGTGTAAGGTTTTTTTCCCTTGTTGTATCATACGTTCCGTTGTCCTCAAATGTAAGAGAATACGACAGAACATTTGACGCGATCAGCTTATTGTTTTTGTCATAAATATTTCCACGGGTGCTCTTAAGCACACGCGTCTTGGTCGTTCTTGTCTGAAACTCATTGATGTAGTTTTCTCCCTGAATGATCTGGAGATTAAATAACTGTCTGATCAGTACAAATGCCATAAGAAAAAACACAAGAAGAAGTACAGATGTTCTCTTTAACTGAATTTTTTTGAATAGTTTTTTTATTTTAGTACCCAAATAGACTCACTTTCTTTCCTTGTTGCGCTCATGAAATGATAGTTAATATAGTGAAAGATCCGATACACGATCACAGTAAGGAACACTGTGTAAAAAACCTCCGGAACAATGATTCTTGTAAAATATGTACCCAGCCCCAGTCTTCCACGGAGCAGAAACTGCAGTCCATATACAGCAAGATTATAGAATGTATCCATGATCACTGTCAGCACGATCGGCACTTTAATGTCGTCATCATAATAAATACGAAATGTGTAACCGCTGAAAAAGCCGACATACATATAGATCAGTGCATAGAAACCAAATACAGAGCCATAAAACAGATCTATCAGAAAACCGCTGAAAAAGCCTGTCCACAAACCCACTTTACGTCCTCTCATAAGTCCCATGGAAACACAGAGAATCAGCAGCAGATTAGGTGTGATCGAACCAATAGAAATCAGATGCAGCACAGTCGACTGGATCAGAAAACAGACAACTGTCGTCAAAAGCAAAACAAACTTGCTTCTCATTACTGTTCTCCTTCCTCTATGGAATCCTGTTTATTTACGGTAATTACAAACACATCTTTGAGATGCTGAAAATCAACAGGTGTAACAAGTGTACCTGTCTTTGTCAGATTATTGGAATCCAGTGAGATCTCACTGACATATCCGATAAAAAGTCCCTCTACATACTTTTCGCTGATATTTGAAGTAACAATCCGTTCTCCTGCTGTTACTTTATCTTCTTTGTCATAGAGCTGTGTAAAACGCAGTTTACCCTCATCGATCAGTTCCAGATCACCTTCGACTACGCAGGTATCATCGGTACCGACAGTCATTGCGCTTACATTACTGCTGTCGTCAATGATCGAACGGACAGTTGCCCAGTTGCTGCCGACCTCAGTGACAATACCAACCAGACCTTTTCCGGCAATAACATTATTGTCTACACGTATTCCGTCTTTACTTCCTTTATTGATCATAAATGTATCATACCAGTTGCCCGGATCTTTCGAAATGATCCTTGCCGCAATTTTCGGATAATCGGAATACTCTTCATCCAGCTTATACAGTTCCTGAAGCCGTGTAAGCTCAGACTGATTCTGAATCAGAATATTATTCTGCTCTGTCAGTGTATCTACCGTATTCTGAAGTTCCTTATTTGCATCTACAAGATCCCGCTTGTCCTTAAATGCCTTGTTAAGATCAGTAAGCCATACACCAATCGTAGTGATACTCTTTTCGAAAGGAACTACAATTGCTCCGGCGGCCTCCTGAAACGGAGCTGCCGTAATGCCGGATGCCAGTGTGGCAACAATCGTACTGCCACAGAAAAGCGTCATAATAACAAGCAGATGTTTACTTTTTAAATGTATACGAAACCGAAACTTTTTTTTCAGGTTTTTCATGTATCATACCCCTAAAAGATCATAATTTACGTTGTTTTACGGGCTGAGCCCACTTCATCATGTCACGGTCACGGATGATTTTTTCCAATCCCGTGACCGTTGCTTTTTCGTAAAGATCTGAAAGCTTAAACGAAAAGCCGGTGTAACTTGCAAGATAATTATCTATGTATGGAATCTTTGTACTTCCTCCTGTAAGGAAAATCCCCTCGCGCGCAATGTGATAGGAAATCTGCGGAGGAATACGTTCAAGAAAAGTCTTCATCTCTGCCGCAATCTCATTGACGCAGTTCATGATCCCTGCATTGACCACATATCCGGAGATTACTTCTTCTCTGGGAAGGCCGGATATTCCGTCGATACCAACGACTTTACGTGCATCCTTACGCTGATCATTCAGACGTCCCATCGCAAGTTTCAGACGTTTTCCTGTACGCGTACCGATCTGAAGATTGTAGCGCTTACGTATCTCATTGCAGATTGCCTCATTCATCTGCCTGCCACCGATCGGAATCTTCCTGGCAATGATGATCTTGCCGTCAGTAATAACCGAAAACTGCGTACTCTGTGCGCCGATATTAACAATCATGCTTCCCGCATTTTTATTAAGATCCACTCCCATGGCAATCGCATCTGCGATCGGTGCCTCTACCATATAGACTCTGTTCTGACGGAGCCAGTGTCCGTTTGCCACATGATAGTATGCTCTTTTTTCGATAGCCGTCATATCAAGCGGTACCGAAAAAAACATATCGGAACCGATACCGAGAAAACGGTCGATCTTTTTCATCATACTGTACAGTGCGATCTCCTGCAGTTCCAGATTGGCAATCATACCAAAAGCCATCGGCGAATTAACTACGATATCAGCAGGTGCTTTTTCAAACATATCGTATGCTTCATTGCCCACGGCAATAATCCTGCGTCCCTTTGATGCAAGCATGTTCTTTTCCATGTAACTTTTGTTTTTAAAAAAGGAATAGACTTTAATGCTGCTGCTTCCCAGATCTATTCCGTATGTTTTTCTTAAAAGCATAAAACAATCCCTTCATACCGGATATTCGTCCAACAGTCCCTGTTCTCTGAAGCTTACGTATCTCTGATCACCGATGATAATATGATCCAGCAGACAGATGCCAAGCATCTCACCCGCCTGACTGATTCTCTCTGTGATTTCTTTGTCGCATACACTGGGGGATGGATTTCCTCCCGGATGATTGTGAATCAGTATCAGGTTGACCGCATGATAACGCAGAGCTTCCAGAAAAACTTCTCTCGGAGTGATCAGCGTTGCATTGACGGTTCCCTTAGACAGCACCGTATCACCAAGCAGATGGTTCTGATTATCCAGCATCATGCAGATCATCACTTCCTGCTCCTGATGACGGAGCTGCTCCATATAATACGCAGCAATCGAATCCGGATTTTTGAAATCCAGCATAGGCCTCGCGGCCTCACTGGCAATCCGCTTCGACAGTTCCCCGATACATTTTAGCTGAACTGCCTTGACGGCACCTATTCCATGAATCCTGCGCAGTTCAGGAAGTGAACTGTGAATGATTCCCGGAAGTCCCGGATAAGAAGACTGCTCCATGTGTTTTAAAATATCATTTGCCAGAGTCAGTGAATTGCTTCCTCTGGTTCCTGTCCGGAGTATCACTGCCAGAAGCTCGCTGTCGCTTAAAGAACCCTCGCCTTCCCGTATACATTTCTCATAGGGTCTCTGTGATTCCGGCATTTCTTTGATCGTATGGTTCATTTGATTTACCTGCCGCTCTCTGTGACAGAATCTCAAAAGAATCAAAGATTATTCTAGCATAAAAAGAGGGAGATGTACACTCCCTCCTAAAAATTCTTAAATTTTTCACATATGAATTCAGCAGTTTTTATCCCGTCCATAGCCGCAGAAGTAATACCTCCCGCATATCCGGCACCTTCACCACAGGGGTAAATTCCCTCAATATTTGCACACCCCTGTCTGTCCCGCACAATACGCACAGGAGAAGACGTACGGCTTTCGATGCCGCTCAAAAGTGCATCCGGCCGGTCGAAACCTTTTATCTTTCTGCCAAATGCAGTCACACCTTCTTCAATGGAATCTCCTATTTCTTTCGGAAGAATCGAACGGACATCTGCAAGGACATATGCCCCTTTCATCTGTGGCACAACCTCGCCAAATTCCGTACTTTTCCTGTGTTCTTTAAAATCTTCGAAAAGCTGTACCGGGATTCTGCCTTTTCCAAGTTCCCATGCTGCCTTTTCCAGATTTCTCTGAAAAGTAATGCCTCCAAGAACACCTTCCTCCGGAAAATCTTCCGGTGAAACAGTAACGATCAGCGCACTGTTGGCATTTTTGCTGTCACGTGCCTGATAGCTCATCCCGTTGACTGCAAGCATTCCTTCTTCTGAGGACGCATTGACTACATAACCTCCCGGACACATACAGAACGAATAGACACCTCTGCCATTCTCACAGGTATGTGTCACTTTATAGCTGGCTGCTCCCAGCGCTTCGTTTTCTTCTTCGCCATAAAGATCCATATTGATCATTTTCTGAGGATGCTCTATACGAAGTCCTACCGCAAAAGATTTCGGCTGCATAAAGATCCCGCGTCTGTGAATCATGGAAAAAGTATCGCGGGCACTGTGTCCAAGTGCAAGTACACAGACTTCTGCCGGTATTTTTTCTTTGTCATTAATTTCCACAGCACAAAGCCGTCCTTTTTCCATACAAAGGTCTGTTACTTTTGATTCAAAACGGAACGCCCCGCCCATTTCTTCAATCTGATGGCGCATGGTCTCAACAATCCCGATCAGCACATCTGTTCCGAGGTGCGGTTTCTGCTGATATACGATTTCCTGCGGTGCTCCCGCCTCCACAAAGCGTTTCAGCACCTCATGATTACGTCCGTTCGGATCTTTTACCAGCGTATTCAGCTTTCCATCAGAAAACGTTCCTGCGCCGCCTTCTCCAAACTGTACATTGGACTCCGGATCAAGAATCCCATCTTTCCAGAAACGATCAACCGTTTCCTTACGCTTCTGTGCCTCCTGTCCGCGTTCCAGTACCAGCGGACGATAACCGGCTCTCGCGAGATACCACGCACAAAAAAGGCCTGCCGGACCGCTTCCGACAACTACCGGAGGATTCTTCAGAATCTCCTCACCTGGTTTCGGAAAACAATATTCTTTTTTCTCAAAGAAAGTCACATTTTTATCTCTGTTTTTGCGAAGCAGCTTCTTTTCTGCCGGAGTACTCACGTCTACTGTATAGACAAATTTTTTATCGTCTTTATGGCGAGCATCCAGTGACTGACGTACGATTTCATAAGAAAAAGTATCTTCCCCACATTTCAGAGTTCTGGCTATTTTTTTTCGTAACTGCTCCTGCCTGTGATCAACAGGAAGTTTTAACTGTGTAATACGTATCATAACTTCTCCCTCGCACTGTGTAAGCCGGCTACCGCGCCGCTTGACCATGCCCACTGCAGATTATAGCCGCCACACGGGCCATCAATATCCAGAAGTTCTCCTGCCAGATACAGGCCTTTATGAATATGTGATTCAAGTGTTTCTGTATTTACCTGAGTTGTGTCGACACCACCGGAACAGACCTGGGCCTGTTCCAGTCCGGTGCTTTCTCTGACCGTCAGTCTGTATGAAGTCAGCGTCTGAATCAGATTCTTTTGTTTGCGGAAAGCACGGATCAGTTTATCCGGCAAGAGTCCTACAAGGAGTTCCGCTGCCGACTGATACGGACAAAGTTCTCGTCGTTTATCCAGCAGTTTTGTCAGTTCTTCCGTCGTATACTCCGGGAAAAAATTAACAGAAAGTTCTGCTATTTTGCCTTCCTCCAGTGCACGAACCGCATATCTGCTGAGCTGAAAGACCGGGATTCCCGAAATGCCGTAGTCCGTAAGCTGAATTTCACCCCGTTCTTTACAAAGCGGCTTTCCATCCAGAAGCAGGGTCACTTCGCCCTCTGTACGCACACCTGCCCAGGCAGAAAAAGCATTTCCCCTGCAGCGCAGTCCTGTAAGGGCCGGCAGCGGCTTGATGATACGGTGTCCGAGCTTCTCTGCAATCGCATATCCGCTTCCGTCAGAACCAGGGACCTGTGAAGCACTGGAACCATTCGCCAGTATTACCCTGTCACCTTCATAGGTCCATCCTTCGGTCTGCACTTTCCATCTGCCGTTTTGCTGATAAACATCCTTCACTTTTTCTCTTGTTTTAATTTTTACTTTCAGAGAGCGCGCTTTCAAAAGCATCAGTTCCGGAATGCATTTTGCCTGATTACTTCTGGGATAAATCCATCCATTACGGTCAGTAAAAGCCACACCCATCTGTCCAAAAAACTCCAGTGTATCTTCCATGGAAAATTGTTTTAAAACGTTTTGTACAATTTCCGGGTGTTCTCCACGAAAAATTTCCGGACGCATATCTTTATTGGTCAGATTACAGCGGCCGTTTCCGGTCACACAGATTTTACGGCCCGGATTTTCATTCTGTTCAAGAACAGTTACGGTTGCACCGTTCTGTGCCGCCACAATTGCCGCGGTCAGTCCTGATGCGCCGCCGCCAACAACGATCACCTGCGGATTTTCGTTCATACTTTCTCCTTTTCCCTGTCAGGGAAGTGTTACAATCTTTGCATCAACAAGCTTCTGTAAAGACATCAGTACACCGAGTTTTGCATGCTCCCATGTCAGTCCACCCTGAAAATAAACTGCATATGGCGGTTTTACCGGACCGTCTGCTGAAAGTTCAATAGAAGATCCCTGTACAAAAGCACCAGCTGCCATGATTACCTGACTGTCATATCCCGGCATATCCCACGGTTCCGGATCTACATAACTTTCTACCGGTGCCGCTGCCTGAATACCTTTGCAGAATGCAATCAGCCCTTCCGGTGTGCCCAAAGTCACTGCCTGAATAATGTCCTGACGTGGCTCGCTTCCGTTCGGAACAACCGGGAAACCAAGTTTTTCATAAATATTTGCTGCAAACACAGCACCCTTTAACGCACCCTTCGTCACCATTGGTGCAAGGAAAAATCCCTGATAGAAAGAGCGATTTACACCAAGAGATGCTCCGACTTCCATGCCAAGTCCAGGACAGGTCATACGTGTTGCTGCATTTTCCACGCATTCTTTTGTTCCTGCAATATAACCACCGATCGGTGCAAGTCCGCCTCCCGGATTTTTGATCAGAGAACCAACAATCATGTCTGCACCTACATCACTCGGTTCTACTGTATCTACAAATTCTCCGTAGCAGTTGTCAACCATACAGATCACATCCGGCTTGATACTCTTGACAAAAGAGATCAGTTCTCCAATCTGTTTTACAGAATATGACGGTCTTGTCTGATAACCTTTTGAACGCTGAATTTCGACAAGTTTTGTTTTTTCATTGATAGCTGTACGAATCGCATCATAATCGAATGTTCCGTCTTCTTTCAGATCAACCTGTCTGTAGGTTACACCATATTCTGCAAGAGAACCTCTGGATGGACGGATTCCAATTACCTCTTCCAGAGTATCATATGGTTTTCCTGCCGGTGCAAGAAGTTCATCACCCGGACGGAGATTTCCAAAAAGTGCAATTGCAAGTGCATGTGTACCACAGGTAATCTGCGAACGGATCAGACAGGCTTCTGTATGGAAGGTGTCCGCATAGACTTTCTCCAGGGTATCTCTTCCAAAATCATCATATCCATAACCGGAAGAAGACTGAAAACACTCTGCGCTTACTTTATTTTTCTGCATTGCCATCAGCACTTTAAGCTGATTGTATTCTGCTGTTTTATCAAACTGCTCAAAACGTTCCTTCAGAGATTCTTCGATCTCTGCCCCAAAATCATATACCTGAGAAGAAATCCCAAGCTGTTCATAAAGTTCTTTCATACTAAACGATCTTCCTTTCCTCACAAATGTGTTTCATATATTTCAGGATTCCTTTTTCATCCCAGTCAAATTTCTCTTTATCTACCCAGATTACATCAGACTCTCTTCGGAACCAGGTAAGCTGCCGCTTCGCAAAATGTCTGGTGTCGCGTTTCAGAATGCGCACTGCTTCTTCCAGCGGATATTCTCCTTCCAGATACGCAAGGATTTCCTTATAACCAAGTCCCTGCATGGAAACCATTCCACGATGGCAGCCTTCTCGCTTAAGCTCTTCGACTTCTTTTACCAAACCTTCTTCCAGCATCTGATCCACGCGCCTGTCAATTCTCTCATATAAAATTTCACGTGGAGCATTCAGCACAAAATAGGCAAGATTATATGGGCTTACCTGTTTTTTCTGTTCTTCATTATGTTCAGAAATCGGAGTTCCGTTCTGATGATAAAATTCCAGTGCCCGGATCACACGTTTGACATTATTGGCATGAATCGACTCTGCACTCGCCGGATCGACCTCGCGAAGACGCTCATGAAGATACTCGGCACCTTTTTCTTCTGCCAGCTTTTCCAGTTCGGCACGGTAGGTATTTTCCTGCTGCGCCTCTGTAAAATCAATATCTCTTGTTACTGCCTGAATATAAAATCCGGTTCCGCCGACAAGAATCGGTACTTTTCCTTTTGCATAGATTTCTTCCATGGCAGCTTTTGCCATCCCCTGAAATTTCACAATATGAAATTCCTCTTCCGGTTCAAGTACATCCACCAGATAATGCTCCACGCCCTGCATTTCTTCCTTACGGATCTTTGCCGAGCCGATATCCATTCTTTTATATACCTGCATGGAATCCGCAGAAATAATTTCCCCGTTCACCGCTTTTGCAAGTGAGATAGACAGGCTTGTTTTTCCCACTGCCGTCGGTCCGGTAAGGACAATTAAAGGTCTTTTCATAACTGCTCCTGTATTTTTATACAATTCGTTTAAATTTCTTTTCCAGTTCTGTGCGCGTCATCGCAATGATTGTCGGACGTCCGTGCGGACAATGATACGGATTATCCAGTGTCAGAAGCTCGTCGATCAGCTTTTCCGCTTCTTCAAAAGACATCGCATGATTGCCTTTTACTGCTGCTTTACATGCCATAGTAGCAAGTTTTGATGCAAAAATATCCAACGCGTCTGTGCTGTTGTTACCAGAAAGATTGTCAAGCATCTCCAGAAACAGATCTTCCTCCGTCAGCCCATAAAGGTTCGACGGAACGGCGCTGATACGATACTCTCGACCACCGAAATTCTCAATTTCAAAACCGAATTGTTCAAAATAGTCTTTATTTGAATTCAGTACTTCTTCTTCCTGCATACTTAAAGTAACGATCATCGGCGGACTCAGATACTGCGAATCGATGGAATGTTCACGGAACTGTTTCACCATACGCTCGTAATATACTTTTTCGTGTGCCGCGTGCTGATCGATGATATAAAAATTATCTTCAAACTGCACCAGCCAGTAAGTATCAAAAATCTGTCCGACCACGCGGATACGGCTTCTGGATTCCGGTGCAAGAAGTTTCTCTTCAAAAAGCTCAAGCTGCTGCGGAGGCGCCTGTTTCTTCTCCGGCTCTTCTGTCTGTTTTAACTCTGTCGGCTTTAACTCTGTCAGCTTCTTCTCTTCATCCAGTTTCCGGTTTTCACGAAGTGTACCACTGAACATTTCTTCTTCTGCCCTAGAGAATGCAGGGCTGTATTCTGCTGCCGGTTCACGGACAAGTGTTCCGGATGGGGTACTCTGTGAAAGAGGCTTTCGTATTTCCGTTCTTTCATTTAAGCCATCCCTTGCTTCAGGCTTTGGATTTAAGTTCGCCTGTACTTCAGGCTTTGGATTTAAACTTGCCTGTACTTCTGGCTTTCTCACCGTGTTCGGGTACATTTCTTCACGGCGTTTCGTTTCAAACGGCTCCGGTACCGCAGCACGGGTGATTTTTTCTTCTTTTGTTTCTGTTTTTGCAGGAGTACTGTCTACAGATACTTTCGGTATCATTTCCCTTCTGGTCAGTGCACTGCGTACCATATCATACACTGCATCATAAACTTCCTGTTCTCTGGCAAAGCGTACCTCTCTTTTCGCCGGGTGTACGTTAACATCGAGATCATTTCCCTCCATCTCCATGCGCAATGAAACAAATGGAAATTTATGTTGCATCAAAAAGCCTCTGTAGGCATTTTCAATAGCCTTTGTGATGATATTGTTTTTTACATAGCGTCCATTGATATAATAATTCTCAAAGCTGCGGTTTCCTCTGGCGATCTCCGGTTTTCCTACAAATCCCTCTACTTTCATAAAAGAATTTTCATAGTTTACATCCAGAAGAGCTTTTGCAATTTCCCTGCCATATACGCTGTATATTACATCTTTCACACTGTAATTTCCGGATGTATGCAGTTTGACCTGTTTGTTCTGAATATATTTAAACGAAATCTCCGGATGCGACAGGGCAAGCTGTTCCATCAGCGTATGGATATAATTTGCTTCTGTCATATCTGATTTCAGAAATTTACTTCTCGCCGGTGTATTATAAAAAAGATTTCGCACAAGAAACGTCGTTCCTTCCGGCGCTCCGAGCTCTTCCAGCGCAATTTCTTTCCCACCTTCAATCACATAACGGGAACCGCTGATATCTGAAGGAGTTTTTGTGATCAGTTCTACCTGTGAAACAGCTGCAATACTGGAAAGTGCCTCACCACGGAAGCCCAGCGATGCAATGTGCTCCAAATCTTCGACCTTTTCAATTTTACTTGTCGCATGACGCAAAAATGCAAGCGGAATCTGCTCAGATTCCATTCCGGATCCATTATCTGTGATACGGATCAGCTTTTTTCCGCCATCTGTAATCTCCACAGTCACAGCCGTTGCTCCGGCATCTATGGCATTCTCTACCAGTTCTTTTACAACCGAAGATGGACGCTCCACTACCTCTCCGGCAGCAATCTTGTCAATTGTGTTCTGATCTAAAACTGCAATTTTTTTCAAAGCACCCTCCATATGGCAGATTGTCCGTTACTGTGAACGGAGTGAACAGTAACGATCACCCTGCCCTTTTACCAGCGATTTTTGATCTTGTTCTGTAAATTATATAAAATATTCATAGCTTCCATCGGTGTCAGATGTGTCATATCAAGATCACGGATTTCATCTACAATATCATTGTCCTGCACGGTGTCAAAAAGCGACATCTGTGCCATGTCCACCTGATCATACATGATTTTCTGCTTTTTCTTCGGAGCGGTCAGATCCTTAACGGCAGCTGTAATGTCTGCGTCGCTCAATTCCTCTACCAGCTCCTTTGCGCGGCTGATAACAGAATCCGGAACGCCTGCCAGCTTGGCAACCTGAATACCATAACTCTTGTCAGCGCCGCCTTTGACAATCTTTCGAAGGAAAACAATATCGTCGCCCTTTTCTTTGACTGCAATACAGTAGTTGTTCACTCCCGGAATCTTGCCTTCCAGCTCGGTCAGTTCGTGATAGTGTGTCGCAAAAAGAGTCTTCGCACCGCAAAGCTTTGTATTGCTGATGTGTTCGATCACTGCCCAGGCAATGGCAAGTCCGTCAAATGTACTTGTACCACGTCCGATCTCATCGAGGATCAGAAGACTCTTTGCGGTAGCATTACGGAGAATATTTGCAACCTCTGTCATCTCTACCATAAAAGTACTCTGACCGCTTGCAAGATCATCAGACGCACCCACACGGGTAAAGATACGGTCCACGATTCCGATATTTGCTTTTTCCGCCGGAACAAAACTTCCGATCTGCGCCATCAGAACGATCAGTGCAGTCTGACGCATATATGTAGATTTACCTGCCATATTCGGTCCCGTAATGACAGAAACACGCTTTTTCTGATTGTCCAGATATGTATCGTTCGCAATGAACATGTCGTTCTCGATCATCTGCTCAACAACCGGATGGCGTCCGCCTTTGATGTCAAGGACACCATTCTCGTTGATCTTTGGTTTCACGAAATTGTTGCGTTCTGCCACAAGTGCAAGTGAAGCAAATACGTCGAGCGCTGCAACTGCTTTTGCGGTCTTCTGGATACGTACAACTTCCCGTCCGACTTTTTCTCTTACATCGGCAAACAGTTCATATTCCAGGGCATAGAGGCGGTCTTCCGCGCCAAGGATCAGGTCTTCCAGATCTTTCAGTTCCTGCGTGATGTAACGCTCTGCATTTGCCAGTGTCTGCTTACGGACATAGTTATCCGGGACCTGATCTTTGAATGAATTGGTTACTTCCAGAGAATAGCCGAATACACGGTTATATTTGATCTTAAGGTTTTTGATGCCGGTGCGTTCTTTTTCTCTTGCTTCAAGTTCCGCCAGCCATTTCTTGCCGTCTGTACGGGAACGACGGTATTTATCAACATCCGCATTAAAGCCCTCCCGGATGATACCTCCGTCTTTCTGTGCAAGCGGCGGATCTTCTACGATTGCACGTTTGATCAGATCCGTCACATCTTCCAGCGGATCCATATCTTCATAGATCTGCTTCAGGACAGGCGCTTCGAAATCTTTCAGGATCTGACGAATAAACGGAAGCATTTCAAGCGAAGATGCAAAAGAAACCATATCTCTCGGATTTGCAGATTGATAGCTGATACGGCTGACCAGTCGCTCAAGATCATAGATCGGGTTTAAGTATTCTCTGATTTCTTCGCGGAGCATCGGTTTCTGTGTCAGTTCTTCCACTGCTGCCAGTCTCCGGTTGATCTCCTGGGCATCGATCAGTGGCTGCTCTACATATCCACGCAGTGTACGGGCACCCATTGCTGTCTTTGTCTTGTCCAGAACCCACAGAAGGGATCCACGTTTCTGTTTTTCGCGAAGTGTTTCTACAAGTTCAAGATTTCGTCTTGTAGAACTGTCAATCAGCATAAATTTATCTGCGGTATACGGGTGGATCGTTGCCATATGTGACAGCGCTGTTTTTTGCGTCTCGTTAAGATACTGGAACAAAGCACCTGCTGCGATCACGCCGCTGTCATAATCCTGCAGTCCCAGTCCTTCCAGTGTATTTACATGAAAATGGTCTTTCAGAGTACGCTGGCAAAGGCTGTCATCAAAATACCAGTTATCCAGAGGAAAGATGCAGATTCTCAGACGTTCTTTTAAATCTTCTGTATCAACTCCGCTCATAAAAAAGGCGTCATTACAGATAATTTCTGCCGGAACGAATTTGTTGATCTCGTCAAGCAGTTTCTGTGGTCTGTCTACCTCAGTGAGGAAACAGTCACCAGTCGTAATATCTGCAATGGCACAGCCAAAATGATCTTCGAGTGAGACGATCGACATCAGATAGTTGTTTTTGGATTCATCCAGTGATGTGGCATCCAGCGTTGTTCCCGGTGTCACCACTCGGATAACTTCACGCTTTACAAGTCCCTTTGCTTTCTTTGGGTCTTCTACCTGCTCACAGATCGCAACCTTATGCCCTTTTTCGATCAGGCGTTTGATATACACTTCGGATGCATGAAACGGAATCCCGCACATCGGCGCACGTTCTTCCAGTCCGCAGTCCTTTCCGGTCAGTGTCAGTTCCAGTTCTTTAGATACAAGAAGCGCATCATCAAAAAACATCTCGTAAAAGTCACCCAGCCTGTAAAAAAGCACACAATCCTTATATTTTTCCTTTGTTTTGCAGTATTCCTGCATCATCGGTGATAATACACTAATATTCTCCGGAAACCCAGTGTTTATGCGGCTTTTAGAAGTTCCAGATGTTGATTTGACCACATTATTACGATAGTTTTTTCCCTCGTTAGTGTTTTTGTCTATACTCAAGTATTTAAACCTCTCTTTAAAATTTTATCTCCATTTGCAAAATCAGGTTTCTGTTCCGTATTTTTGAATATACAGTTCGTATTCGTCATCTATATGTTCTTCTTCAATGTGTGTATAATAATTAGTCATTTTTTCATCAGAGTGTCCAGCTATTTTCTTTACTGTAGCGGCATCCATTCCCGATTGAATGCATCTTGTTACAAAAGTATGACGGAAAATATGAGGATGAACATCCATTAAATTCGGATCTCTGTTCTCTTTTTCTGCCAGAGCAATTTCATGCTTATTAACAATCCCAACAATCCGCCTGCATTCTGTTTGAGCTGATGATGGAAGATAACTTCTTCCTGAAGATGTTGTAAAAATCAGACCGGGATATTTTTTTAAAAGTATATTTGTTTTTCCCCAGTTTTTCCCCAGTTTTTCTTTATCACGATCCTGTTTTTCCTTCCAGCTCATAAAAGCAGCAATCACTGCATCCGTTAATGGAACCTTTCTATTGCTGGCACTTTTCTTTGGTGTTGTAATCTGAATAGTAGAATACCTTTCAGGAAGTTCATTTCCTTTCGAATCATAATATTTTGTAACTCTGTTTAAGGTTTTATATACACGAAGCTTTTCATGCTTAAAGTCAAGATCACACCATTCTAGGGCAAGTGCTTCCCCTATACGTAATCCTGTATGAAGAAGAATAAAAAAGAGTTCATAATACCGGGTATTCTTGCAGCTCTCAAGGAAACGATGAGTGTCATATACACTAAGACATTTTTCATCTTCTTGTTCCTGCATTATCTTCTCATCAGGTATTTCACCCGGTTCTTCTTTAGGCAGTTTAATATCGGCTACGGGATCTATGGGTATCATTTTTCCACCATATGCCTTTTTGAAAAGCTGACGGACTACACTTAATGATTGTATTACCGTTGTACGTGCATATCCTTCTTCTTCGAGTCCCTTTATCATGTCAAGAATATGTGTTGGACGGACCTCTATTAACCTCATGTAACCAATATATTCTCTTACTCGCTCAAAACCATTTACATAGTTACTTAAAGTGGTTGCTTTAACAGAATGCACCACATAAATAAGCATCCATTTTTCATACCACTTTGAAACAGAAATTCTAGGATCATATCCTGCAATTCCGGGGGAAACATTAGCAAGGTAGGCATTTCTTTCTTTTTTTAGATGTTGTAAATTTGTACCATAAATTGAAAACGTTTTTCCTGTACCGCGAACGAAAATTCTGGCCTCATATCGTCCATCTTTTCTTTGATATAATCCTTTTCCTAATTCTTTACCCTTTAAGTTTTTGCCCATAACACCACCATCCTTTCTGATGATAATGCATGGCACTGGATATATATTTTAGCACAACAAAAAAAAGCTTTCAAGACTGCCGATCTATCCATTTTTGAAATTTTTTCTTATCAATCAGTGTTCTGCGCCCAATCCGTACCATGAAACAGTTTTCATTCATCAATGATCTCATTGTTTTCTCAGAAAGTCCTGTAAGCTCACAGGCTTCTTTAACGGATATAAGAATTTTATCGTTGTTTGCTTCCGGCTGTGTTTTTTTTCGCAACATATATAACCGGTCAATATCTGCAGGCAGATGATATTGACCGTTCCTCCTCTCTATTATATAAATTCTAAAAAAGGCTGCCTGCTGGCCTTATAGATTAATCCAATGTTCTACGTTCCTGTTGGCTGACATAATACTCCACTGCTTCCTGTAAACTGCATCCGGTCCTATGGCTTCGACTTATTACACTGCTTTTATTTATTCCTAATTTCTCACAGCATACTTTAAGCGATGGATAAACAGTTCCATGATATTCAAATTCCGGGTTACTTAACATTTTTTTCCTTTTTCTCGTCATAAAATGTGTAAACGATTCTTCAAGAGAACAATTCTTATCTCGTGCTCTTTGTCTCACACATATATCATCAATACCATATTTTTGACAACATGCCCGGAGACTTCGATATTCTATTCCTTTAAATGTAAATTTTTGTATTCTTTCGGCAATCATATCTTTATTTTCAATAAAATGCTCCAATGATTCTTCCATAGTACAATTCAATCTATATTTTCTTGAAGATACACTGTCAGCGTTGACTCCATATTCCAGACAGCATTCTTCCAAAGACCTATAGGTTTTGTCTCTAAAAATAAATACCGACGGCTGTGTTTCCATTCTGGCTTTCTTTATGAAATGATCCAAAGATTCTTCAATGCTGCATTCTGTTGTTTTGGCACGGTTACGCACACTGGAAGCATTAACGCCGTATTCAGCACAACATGCTGAAACACTTTTATACCTTTTCCCTTTATAAAAGAATTGCATTTTCGGTGTTTCTGTTTCCTTTTTTTGAATATAATATTTCACAGCTTCTTCCCATGTACACTTTTTTCGCCAAGCTCTACTGCGTACACTAGATTCATTAATTCCATAGAATTCACAACATTGTCCAAGTGAGATATATTTATTTCCCTCATAAAAAAAAGCCTCTTTCGCACGATGCCTTTCTTTAGACATCACCTGATTTTCAGGAATTTCTTCTTTTTTCGTTACTTCTTTTGGCATACAACCTTCCATATGAGAGATAATTTCTTCCATAACATCCGCGTGAGGACGTTTCGCTTTAAATACTGCTGAACTTACTGACTTTGGCTTTAATCCATACGCAAGACAACATTCCGTAAAATTTTTGTATTCTTTTCCACGGAATTCAAAGGCTCTTTTCTCTTTAGATTTGATATAATGTGTAATCGCACGTGTAGAAGAAACCCCATTTTTTTCCATATACAAACGTACTGATATAGGATTTATCTCCAGGTCTTCACAACATTGAGGCAGTGATGGGTATTTCACACCATGATATGTGATTTCATGTGCCTTTTTCCATTCTATTGCCCGTTCAATCGCTTCCTGTGGTGTGCATTTTCGATTCCACATATCGGTCTTGACAGAATCTTCGTTTAAATCATAAAATTCGCAGCAGGTCTTAATGCTGGCCCATTTTCGATTTCGGAATATGATCTCTTTACTTTTTTTCAATTCAATAAAATGTGTAATCGCTTCTTCAGTTCTACATTTATATTGATTCTGATATGCCATTACACTACGGTAACATATTCCATAAAAATTACAGCATTTATGCTTACTTTCAAAAGTTCTGCCATTGTACACAAATTTGAATTTCTCCATGTAATTTGATCTGATTTTACGTGGCATAAAAACTTCTTTCCTCCTTTTATCGTGATTGGATCTGATACATGTCAAAACATTTTGCCAAACAAAAAAAGACACTCCAAGAGTTCATTTTACTCTTTTTGTGTCTTTATCGGTTGATCCGCAGACGCGGTATAAAGTATAAAATTCTGACCTCGTATCAGAATAAAATTTGTGCGATCTGCCTTGCAAAATGTTCAATTTTATCGTATCATTCCAGATACTTAATGTCAATTTCACTACAGGCTTTAAACAGTAGCAGCTGGGTAGTATTTTACTCGTATTCCTGCGAATACATGCATAAACTGTTGCATACATGCAAATGCCCCTCCGGTCTTTTCACCGGACAAGGGCACTTACAGAAGGCTTTTTGTATTCATGTCATACAAAAAATCACATAAATCAAGATTGGAAATGAAACAAACATAAGCCCAAAATCAACAAAGATCAATATCAGCCAAAGCAACTTTAATTTTTCCTCCAAATCTCATCCTCCGTTTCGAGTATATTTAAGGAATTCCATAAAATCCCTTATACTTAAATAAAAGAGAATTTCAGAGCTGTTTCTGTAAATATCCCCAAATTTTCACAGGAATTTCATTTTACTGTTAAGTTACTTTTGTGATATATCAATCTGCTATTATGCGGCCTGTTCTTCCAGTTCTCGATTCCCAGCCTCCATTAAATCTTCCTCCAGAATTTCAGCAAGCAATTTGTTGCAATACCCAACACCGTTTACACGAACGCCTTTGCTGCGGAGCTCGTCAATCTCTTTTTTCCTGAGACTCTGACTTTTTACAGCCAGTTTATAATCTTCTTTTGCCAGTTTCTTTTTTAATTGTTTCTGCCATTTTACAAGAAAATCCCTTGCAAGCTCAATATCTTCATTCTGCTGGTTATAAAAAGTACGTGTCTGCCTTATGGTCCCATCCGGTTCCACTTCAAGCGTATAGTACGCCTCCGTTGGTTGTTCTGCCTTTCTCAAAAACAGGATATAGGATTCCTGCTGGCTCATTCGTTCATAATAGGTTTCTGTATTATTTACGCAGTGATGCATCAGTTTTGCTTCATACAAAATGTCATCCACTTTTTCCGGCACAACGATCTGATACTCTTTGTCCGCATATTCATATTTTTTCAAATCCCTGCATATACGATTCAGACCCGGATACTTCTTTTCCAGCTCTCCGGCTCTTAAAATCAAATCTTTTGCTTCTATCTCTTTTATCATTTCATTATGTCTCTGCATGAGCTTTCGTGCACGGTAGATAACAGAATCCTGCACATTCACTCCGACCCGAATTGCCATATTAAGATAATCCTTCCATGTTTTGATCAGGTCTTTCACGGATTCCCCACTTTCTGCTGCCTGCTTTTCCAGATAATTTTTGATCTGTAAAGGGGCCATACGATCCATAATGAACATAAGATCCGCTGGTTTAAGCTTTTCCCGGCACATCCACAAAATCACATCGTCATGGATCAGTTTGTTTTGAGTTTTTTCAAGCAACAGCCATTGAAGAAAAATCTCTCCCCCATTGTTTGTACGCAGCCTTTTCAAGCGGAACCCGTCAATTCCCAGTGCTTTTCCAAGGTTTCCGGAATCTTTACAATAAATCTGTGCTTTATTATCCATAATGTCTTCTGCGAGATGATAAAGTCCTGCTTTAATGAGCCGTTCCAGATAAGGTCTTTCTCTAACCATTTCAAAAAAGTTTACCGGATCTAAGTACTTTTTGGCTTTTGCATATTCGTAGAATCCTGTCCTACGGAATGTCCTGTTCTTAATACCATGCAGTGATTTTCCATAAATATTTCCCATATTATATCTTTCATATGTCATATAGCCACCGTAACCTGGATACAGTGGAACTTGTAATTTACCCTGGATCCATCGGCTTTCTTTTGTCCAATGATGACGGCCGAAATAATATTCTTTCGTATTTAATTCTTCATCATACAGGATTCTCCGGCGCTCAAAGAAAGAATATACTGGTTTTTTATATGAGCTGCTTACTATGAGCATCTGAAGCTGGAATTCTCTCAAAACAAACACATTATTTCCACAGGTCTGAAGCAGGTATGCAGTCTCTTTTTGGGTTTCTATATTTTTGGCCCGGCCTAATGCTTTATATTGAATCTGATGTCTGCATTTTGGGCAATTCCCCACTGTATTATGGTGAGGATGGCTGATTGGAACTTCGCTTTCACACCAACTACAATATCCTGTCTGATCTTTCCTGCGGCTGTAATGATAAAAAATAAAATTCTGGGTAATTCCAACTTTTTTCTGCCATCTCAGCCAGTCTTTCGGAATTTTGGGAAGTCTATCCATACACTGATCCCAGCTTGTCAGAATTTTTTCATATTTCATTCCCAGCCTCCGGTGTCTCTGCTCACGTTGATATACATACAGTGCATAAAAAGCATCGTCATATTCACTTTCAAGATACTTTTGGATCAACGCTGTATCCGCCTCTTTCATATAAGAATTTTCCTGATATAACCATTTTGAGAAAATGGTCTTATCCAGCATACTATCTGACCATTTCTTTGTCCGGTAATCATACCCTTTAAAAACATCGTTCTTTTTATCAATATATAATGTATATACAGGTTTCCGACAGTCCCTGGAAAGATATTCTGCCAGATAAAATGCTACTTTTAAAATATTGTTTTCTACTTCTGCACGTAAATATAGCCCCCTCTGATAAATCAGCTGCTCCGTATAGTATCCTTTATCTCTTACTGGCACATCTTCTTTTGCAAGTTTTATCAGTTCATCCGTAGCTTCCAGCAATTTCATGTTACGCAATTCTTTTTTATTCATTTCCATCCTCTCCTTCATTTTCTGCTGCATATAATGTCATTTTATCTTTTCTGCTCAAATGCAGCAGGGGAACTCCCTGCCGCATCCATTTTATTTACGCCGCTATTTCAGTAGGGCTTTCTTCGTTTTCTGCCGATTCCACTGGTAGGTCCATTAAGTCTTTCTCTAAAAGATCAGCCAGAAGTTCCCCAGCAAATGTTCCGCCATGGACAACTACATGCTTATCACGTATCTCCTGATAGTTCTGCTGCCTGAGCTTCCTGCTTTCTTCTGTGCTCTTACGATCTTTTTTGGTTAATCGTTTCTGAATTTCCTTCTGCCACAATGTTAAAAAAGAAGTCACCTTATCAATGTCCTTATTTTGACGGTTGAATTCCGCACGTTTTTGCCGGATGGTTCCATCTGGTTCAACTTCCAGTGTATAAAACGGTACTTTCGGATTCTCTTTTTCCCGCAAAAACAGGATATAGCTTTCTTTTGAAACGATCCGGTCAAAATAAGTATCCGTCTTATTTACACAGTGATGAAGCGTATCACCTTCATACAGGATGTCATCGATACTCTTTGGCGCAATAACCTGATATTCACCGTCACTGAACTCATATTTTTCTTTCAAATCAATGAGATGTTTCTGAAATCCGACATACTTTTCTTCCAGCTCCCTGCGTCGGATTCCGCGTTTCATTTCTTCTATCTTCAAAACCGCCTCTTTATGGCGCAGTTGAAGATCTCTGGTACGGTAAATAATGGAATCATGTATATCCATTCCCAGTCTTTTTGCCATAGAAAGATAATCGTTCCACACCTGCAGCACATGGCTGATATCATCCCCGGATTTTTCTGATTGTTTCACAAGATAATGTCGAATCTGGCAGATGCTCATCTGATCCAGAACAAACTTCAGGTCGTTTGGTTCAAATCCTTCTTTTACCATCCAGCATATTTCTTCATCCCCGATTGTTTTTCCTGTACTCTTTTCAAGTTGCAGCCATTTAAGTTCTTTTACCCCGCCATTCATATCTCGGAGTCTTCGAAACTCTTTCTTATCTACGGACAGGAATTCTGTTGGTTTTCTGCCTTTTCTTTTTATTGCATCTGCTGCCCTGTGGTCCAGTACATCATCAACTAACTGGAAAAGCCCCGCTTTTACAATCTGTTCCAGTACCGGATACGTCTTCCATAGGTAAAGATATTTTCCAGGATCTATCTTTTTCTGACCAAGGGCGTACTCACGCAGACCTGTTTCTTTTAATTCATGCCTGGACAGATCCGACAGGGTATATGGATAAACCATTCCTTTATATTGACTGTCACAGCAAGTATAATACCAAGAACTTCTACACGAAATCCAACGCATTTCCCGTTGTTTGAACAGATCATAAACGAAATTGGAAATTTCCTTTCCATTTGCAGAGAAGATTCTTCTTTGCTCTTCATGGCAGGTAGTTTCGCAATCTGTATAGCCGCCCTTTTTATACCACGTTCTGGCATAAAAGATCCGGAGCACAAAACCAGAAGTCTTGCGTCTCCTCTGGATAAGATAGACTCTGTACCACTTTGTACAAAATCTTCCAGACTTTCCCACAGAACGAAAAGTAATTGGTTGTCCACACACATTGCACTGTCCTTTCTGGTTATATTTGGGTGAGCGGATTGGAACATGTTTTTTGCAATATGTACAATATCCTTCTGTAGCACCATTTTTCTGATACTTGTAGAAGATATAGTGTTCCGTAATTCCATATTTTGAAACCCATCCGATCCAGTTTTTAGGCAGTCCAGATACAGTTTTCATCACCTGGTCCCATGAATCTGTAAGTTTTTTATCATGACGTATCCTTTGTTCTTTACGGATATTCGCCTGAAACTCTTCCAGTGCCCGGATTGCAGGCTGCATTGTCTTTAAATATTTTTGGATGATCTTTGTATCACAGCCATTTACATAGATGTTGCCCAAATTAGTTCTTACATCCCATAAGATACTTTCAAGAAGTGCCTTTCTCCATTTTTTTAATTTTTCATCATAGGTTATAAACCGTCTCTCTTTTCTGCTGATAAACAGACGGTACCTTGGAAAGTTTATATTCTCCTCAATATCCGTTACGGCAAACAGATACACTTTTAAAATTCCTTTTTCTACTGCTGCCCGACAATACATCCGATATTTTCCGAGTTCACCCCTTTGTTTCTCCAGTGTACTCAAAGATATTTCCGTTTTCTTTGCATCGGCGATATGTCTGTTCATCACTTTTAATGGTTTTAACTCCATCAACCTCTTTTTTCTCATAACTCCACCAGCTTTCCAGTCACATCAATCCATGCTTCCTCCGGATATTTCTGACCATCGATACAGATGACCCCAATTTCCAGGATCTGGCTGTTGCCAGGCTGCTCCTTTAAAAGTAACAGTAAATCGCCCTTTTGTCCTTTGGCTTTGGGGTCTTTTCCACGTACAATGCAAAATCCGTTGCAGCTGGTCCCGCTTTCTTTTGCAACATGGGAGTTCCATTTCCGGTTTGGATATTTCGACATGTAAGCAGCTCCGTGTAATAACAGGCTTCTCAATTCAATTTTCTTTAACAGGCGCATCTTTGTGCAGGAGATTTTTGAATCTTCTCCATCTTCATCCAAATCCCCTGATGCATCTACTATGTAATACACGGAATTTTTCCAATTCGGATAATAGCAGAGACAATCCAGTGGGTTTTCTGCACAATGAAATCCATTTTGTCTACAGTTTGCTTTTTCCGTTTCATTTATGCCATACTCCTGAAACTGAAAGCCCCGACATTTCAAATCCTTTTGAAATCCTTTATATGCGATCATATCCTTCTCCTTTAACTCTCTTTCGGCTGCATCATGTCAAACAAGGACATCTGCCCGGAATCTTTTGATTTTTTCTTGCTGATATGCTTTTCTTCCTGCTCCGCTGCTTCTTTGGGATGCACCTCGGAATCTTTCTTTGTCCCCTGGTTTTTCGGTATTGTTTTCGTTCTCTTATTTACCGAATCCCATTCCTTTTGAATCTTTTTCTTTTCTTCCTGCTCTTTTTCTGCTATTTCTCTTTCATCATCTTTCGCATAATATTCAAGTACCCAGGGAAAAACCTGGTCGCCGGAGAGTGCCAGGCCTGTATTGGCCCGAATGCCGTTCTCTCCCTTTTTTTTCGCTCCCTCCAGTGCAATGTTGTAGGCTTTTTGCGTCACATAATCCAAACATCTCTGAAGCATCTTATGTTTTTTTAACACCTGTGCATCTAAAGCAGAATCCGTTTTGGCAAGATTTACAAGATACTGTCCTATGATGTCCGCAAAGCCTGCATCCTTTAAGGCAAACATTTCTGCACGCAGTTTTTCAGACGCATTCGCAAACTTTCTTTCCTCAATCGGTATATCAACCAGCCGGTAGCGGCTGCCTTGAATAAATTCCTCTGTCTGTTTTTTGGAAACTGCATGTGCTTTGGCAAGTTCCCGCACACCATCCATATTCCCACTCTGGCGGTAATGCAATGCTGCTGTATTTAATTCTTCTGCAGTTTTTATGATCTCATTTAACATAATCGGTCCCTTCTTTCCTGATAAAAACATGAGGCAGAAGAAAAAATCTCCTGCCTCTGCCTGCTTTTTATGCCGCATTCATCTTCTGTTCAGCCGCTTCCATTTCTTTTTCTACTTCCAATGCAATCCTGCGTCTCTCTGCATCATCAGAATCCAAAAGGCTGATCATTTCCAGTACAATACGGCGAACCCATTCATTTTCCTCCCATCCTGCACTGATCTGGCGGGCTTTTTCTGTCAGTTCCTTCCAGTCAGCATCTTCCAGATCCCTGCCACGATATTCCTTATAGAAAGAATAGATTTCTTTCATGGCTTTCGGTGCCTGAATCTTTGCCGCTTCATCCAAATTGGAAAGGAGCCCCATCAGCATGGGATGGTTTTTATATTTTTCAATCAAAGGACGGATACCGGTCTGTATTTTACCCGTATAAAGTCCTAAAAAATCATTAAATATTCCTGCAATCAATTTCTGATCTGTCATTCGTTTCCTTCCTTTCTGTTAATTTTCTTACTCTGCGCCTGACCGTAGATGGAAAACACTGAAATGCTTCCGATACTGCATCCTGGCTGTATCCCTGATCAAGAAGAGCTTTCATAGCCGCTGCCTGTTCTGTTTCCTTGAGCTTTCTTATGGACGGTTTCCGAACTTTCTTTTTCAGTATTTTCCGGCAAAGCGGATGAGCTGGTCCGTATTCGTACATTGTGCTGGCTTCCGCTGCATTCAAATCACACAAAATTGCAATCAGCAGACAGTAATATCCCTTATATTCGTCGCCTTTCATGCCGCACCACCTTTATTGCCTGGTTTTTAAATGTACCTCTTTACCCTAATCTGCTTTAAGTTCTTTTTGATCAAGACCATTTTCGAGCAGATATCTTTCCGTACCTTCTGGATCGAGCTGTGCAAGTCGTGTAAGATTAAACTCTGCAACATAATAGCTGCCATAATTGATTTTCCTCTTACCTACAACTTTTCCTAGTTTATACTTCTCAATAAACGCAACCTTTGCTTTTGCTCCGCAATCCGAGATTATTGCCTGCCCTGGCCTTAGGAATCCCATAACTCCAATTGTAAGGTCTCCGAATAATTCCAGTTTTTCCTTACATTCTTCTTGCTTTTGCCATAATCCGACATACAGGGATCCGTTGTAGTACATATTCACTCTGACATATAATTCCTCATGTCCACATTCCCAGTCATATCCCAATGGTTTTTCATCTTTTCGAATGCATATATCCTGTCCCATATTCTGCCTCCTTTTTTGATTTTCCTGTTCATCTTTTATGGATTATTTTATATTTCCTCCCTTCCTGTTTTTTGTACACCCCACATTTCGTTTTTGGGCAACAAAAAAAGACACCAAAAATCTTCTTTTGATTTTTGATGTCTTCCTATTGATAAAAGGCCTTCGCCTAAATGTTGCTCCCGGAACAGCATATCCGGAACAAAAAACTTTACTGCGTGGCAAACCATGCATAAAAAATAATCCATTTATATGGTAACACAATATATTGAATTCGTCAATAAAATACAGCGCATAGAATGCTATATCTTGTTATTCTGCCATTTTTCAAGTACGCTTACCATTTTTACTTCTCTGTCATTTCTACGTTCATCAGGAAAATTTCCAAGGAGTCATATATTGAAATATACTATAAAAAATAGTAGAATTTTTCTCTCTCGCACAAGATGAATAGAAGCCCGTTAAGGGATAGGAAAACGCCGAAAACCCGCATGAACACTACGTTTTTGTGAGTTGTCGGCGTTTCTTTTACCCTCTGTTTTCATGGTGCTTTTTCCGTAAATGGTGCCCAAATGGTGCCCAAATTCCACGCGGGCATATAAAAGGTTGTAAAGAGCAGTAAAGAGATACAGCGGTTAAAGGTCTATTTCGCTGTGTTTTTTCTTTGCTGCCCGTTTTCCTTTTTTCGGCTCGGCTTCCTTTGGTTTCTCCGGGGCTGCTTTTTCCACCGCGCTATGGTAAGCGTCCAAAACTTCTTTTTTTCGTTCAAGCCGCACGTCCACATAACGGGCGGTAACAGCTTCAAAGTTCATGGAAAGCCCAAGCGACGCGCCGATACCCGCAAGCGTATGCCCCAAGACTTCGCCAACCGTATAGAAGTCGCCTGTCAGTTGGTGCATATTGGTCGCTGCCGTATGTCGTAAATCGTGAAAACGAATGTGCGGCATATCCAAATCTTCAAGCAGCTTTCCAAATTGAGAGGACACCCACGACGCGGCGATAGGTGCGCCGTCCGGCTTTGCTACAACAAGGTCATTGTCATAGTAAGGCTTTCCGTCTTTTGCTGCCTGTTCTTTCTGTACTTCCTGCATGGCAAGCTGTTTGAGGAAGAACGGGCGGGCAAGCTCCGTAATGGGTAGCTTTCTGCCGTTGGATTTCGGCGGTGCCATTTCTTCAATGACTTTTGTTTTTGGCGGTACCTTGAAAGATAGCTGCTCGGTAACATCAAAGGTGTTGTTCTCCAAATCCACATTGCGCCAACGCAAACATAAAAAGTATTTAGATGATGTGATTGTTCATCTTTATGCCCGAAATACCCCGTTGCAGGGGATAGACTTTTTTTGATAATTGGGGGAATGTCGATTTGTGTCGATAAGTTGATAAGTGCATGGCGGCTACCTCCTAAAGCCGCCATGCCTTTACATGGTAGAGGGTCGTCGTTGGAATTTAGATGGATAAAAAGAAACGGCGGCTCTGATAATCAAAGCCGCCGAAATAGAGTAGGCGCGTGAAAATGTGTCTGCTCTGCGACGGCTTTTTTTCTTTTGCCGTCGTCCGGCAGATGAAATCATTTAGTTAAATAGTCAGATTCATCTATTGTTTTAAGAATATAATTCACATCATCATATCTTGAAGAATCCGATTGAGAGCCTAAACTACATATTAAAAATTCCTTTCCATGTTGTTGATAAAGAACAACTAAATTATAGTCATTAGATAAGGAACCTGTCTTGATACCTTTAACATTTTCATTGTAATATTCTGATGTTTGGTCAAGAAAAGTATTAGTATTCCTCCATGTCTGCGTACTTCCGTCAGGTAAAGTAGCTGTATAATTACTCTTTGAAACAATATCTCTAAACCATTGCTTCTCTAAAAGGTGAGTAGATACTGATTTTAGGTCTGAAACGGTAGTGAGAGCATTGACATCATATCCGCTTGGGTCATATAAAATTGTGTTTTCATACCCTTGATTTTGTAAGTAATTATTTAGATGTTCCATAAAAACATTAATACGTTCTTGACTATTCTTAGCTTGTGGTAAAAGAATAGAACCACAATAATCCGCGACTACATAAGCAGCGTCATTTCCAGATGGAACCAACATGGCAGCAAACAAATTGTGGAGAAAATATTTTTTCGCGTCTATATTCGCAACAGATGAACCAGGTTTAGTTAATTGGATTGCTTCATAATTTGCAGGAACAATACTATCTAAATCCGCAAGTGTTGCTGCGTATTCAATGACAAATAATTTGGCTAAGCTGGCAGGAAGCTGTTGCTCGTTTTCTCGCTTTGAAATAAATATATTGTCATTAGAAAGGTCAACTAATATGAGGGATTTTGCATTATAAAAATCTTGAAAGAAAATTCCATTCAGCCAAGAGTTGATTTTATTCTTCTCATTGCGAAAATTGTCAGGTTTCATTGCCCACGGTATGAAAAATACACCTGCTATCGTTACAGCAGTAAGGAAAACAAAAAATATTCCGAAACGAGACGTCCTTCTCTTGTATTTTCTTTTCATAAATTGCACCTCCGACAGTAACCAGTCAGATTTAATAGGTAAATCTAATTGGCATAATTTGCTCTTATACTTTCTGTAAATCCAGAGGGGTCACCTAATTTTGCTTTATCTATATTTTCGCGCAAATAATTACGAGTTGCGTCATCACACCGGTCTATTCCCATATATGGCATGTCGAAGGCTTTTTCCAATTCTTCTAATGCTTTTTCGGCTCGCTCTGGATCTGTATTATAAGTATCAAGCCATTCTTTCATCCATGAATATTCCCACAAATAAGAAGCTCTCGTTTCTCCATAACCAACCTGAAAGGAAGCTCCTGTATCTTCATCTTCCAGTTTATCAGGAAGTGTAATGCCATCAGGCCAATTCAAACTGTCAATGGTTGCAAGATATTCTTCTTCAATGTGTGCAAAATCCGTGAGTCCTCTTGAAGTAGAATTTGTTTCAGAATTTGAACAACCTGTAAACATCAGACATACCAATAAAGAAAGCATTGCTCCTAAAAAAATCGTTGTTTTCATAGATAATATTTTCATGTTTTTCCTCCAATTTTATAAAATTTATTTTATCTAAGCGCCAATGCAGGTTCAAGCTTTGCAGCTTTTAACGCTGGCAATAGTCCTCCAAGCAACGCTACAACAACGGATGTTATAACAGCTACCACTGCCGAAAGAATAGGATATTCCAGTGCCGCTACGGGAGAATCCACAGGCAGAAATAACCCCATGCCTTGAACCAAGAAAAAGGATATCAGGATTGAAACAATACAAACAAACACTGATATAGTTAATTGTGCGCCTAACACTAAAGTAACAATATTCGCACGAGAAGCGCCAATCGCCCGTCTAATTAGTAATTCGTGAGTACGTTGTTCCAAGGATGATAACCCTATGTTAATTTGTCCTAATACAGAAACAAATAACAATAAAAATGATGTTACCAAAAGTCCTAATTGAAGTACAGAAAGTACGGAATTATAAGTATCTCCAATATCACTTTTCCCTATGATATCCAAATTTCCTCCTATTGTATCTTCTAAAATGTCATGTAATGACGAATACATCTGTCTCATGGTAATTCCCGCTTCTGAATGCCAATGAACAGTTGCATTTTTTACTTTCCACATATTCGGAACAAGTAGTTCTATTGAATGGGCGTCAAGATATACAGTTGGTATATCTGTCCCGTCATTCACAGTACCTACCACATTAAATGGTGTTAATGAAAGACTACTTTCTACATTTCCAACAGCATATGAAGTATCAAAATAATTCTGTGCTGCTTTATTTACTACCATGCACAGAGTTTTATTTATTTCCGAAGAATCAAACCAATCCCCTGATGACATAGGCAAATTATAGATTTTGTTATATGTGCTTGTAGTAAAAACAACATCTACGGGTACAGTCTTTTTGTAAACAGTGTCACTTATGTCTTGTAGAGAAGAGACAGACGCTACTGGAGCAACTGTTATCTCTTCCAGCATGGAAAAGGTAACAGCCACAAAATGATCAGTATTGTAAATTTCTCGAAAAAAATTCTCCATTTTAATGGTATCTTGAAAATCTGATCCTGTAATTGAAAAAGAATATGTAGGACTCCATCCATACATCTGTGCATTGACAGAAATCAAATATTCTTTACCAAGCGTTCCCACCAAGACAGAACTAATCATTGCAATAATTCCTACAAACATCGATATACCTGTTAAGATATTTCTTAGAGGAGAAATACGAAGGTCTTTAAGAATCATATTTAACACATTGAAGCCTCCCTCCGTCCATTTCAAAAATTGTATTACAAGTCTTTGCAATATCGAGGTCATGAGTTACTATTAAAAGCATAATGCCATTTTTAAGCACAACTTGATGTAAAAGGTCCATAATTTGTTTTCCGGTTTTTTTATCTAAAGCACCAGTAGGTTCATCACATAAAATGGCTTCCGGCGATACTGCAAGTGCGCGGGCAATCGCCACTCTTTGTTGTTCGCCTCCTGATAAATTAGATGGATAATCATTTTCTTTTCCTTCTAATCCAACACTTTGCAAAAGATTTCGTATTGCTTCTTTCCGCTGTCTTGTATTCATTTTCTTTTTGGAATAAAGTAAAGGAAGCTCAATATTTTCCCAAACTCTTAAATGTTTAATTAAAGAATAGTTTTGAAAAACAAAACCGATATTACTTGCTCGAAGCATAGATAGCTGGCTATCTGTTAAAGTGGAAACAGACATACCATTATAAAGAAATTCGCCTTGATATGAGTGGTTGAGTAAACCTATAATTGATATAAGGCTTGTTTTTCCTGAACCCGATTTGCCTACAATAGCATAGCTGTTTCCTCGCTTTAGTTCCATATTTGCTTTGTTTACAGTTACTAAGGTATCACCATTATTCAAATTAACAGTCGCTACCAAGTTTTTTATTTGAATTAAATTTCCTCCATTCGTTTTTTCCATGTTACAAATTACTCCTTACTCCTTGGGTCAAGGTTTGGGGGAATAGAAGAAATTGTATCGCCCTCATTTACACCCGACAATATTTCTATATATGCACCATCAGTTGCACCCAGCATAACTTCTGTTTGAATTTGTTTTCCGTCATTTATTACGGTTACCATTCCCTTACCTTGTCTGCCCGCAATGACTGAAAGTGGTAACAAAAGCACATCTTTTCTAGTTTCGGCTGTTATGACAACGGTAGCACTTTGTCCGGGTTTTACATCAATATCTTTTCCAATTAAACATTGCAATGTGCTTTCTGCATTTTCTGATACTGGTACTACAACTGCAATCGCTTCCGTAGGTCCCACACCATCAACTACTTGAAACTTTGCTTTTAATGCTGCATTTTCCGGCAATATTTTCAAAAAATTTTCAGCTTCAATATTGAGAGCAAAACCTGTGTACTTAGCTGTTGCTAAGGGATAATTTTTGGGAACACTCTCATTAGATGAGATAATAGAAAGAATCGTTGCGTCAACTGGGGATTTTATTTCTTCTTCAGATACTTTCCCAATCACACCACCCTCAGTAATTTTGTTGCCGGCTGAGGAACAGGCTTCAAAAGTACCCTCAACAGAAGAACATAAAACAAAATCCAAAGCCGGAATAATAGTTGTGTGAGCAGATACCGTTGGAGTAAGATTACCGCGAGTAACGGATACCGTTTCAACGGATTGTACTTTTGGATTTACGTTACTGGTTTCATTTTTCTGCTCGTCAAAACAACAGGCAGATAACACAATTATTATCATATATAGCATAGGTAACGCCATAATTCGATTTTGGTATTTCACCAACATACCTCCTTGTTATTGTATATTATATTTCGTTTAAAGATAAAAGGCTTTCACCTTGATACAATAATTATATCAAAATAAAAGCCTTAATTTTGATGATTGTTCGCAAGAAAATCCTCTTTTTTGCTACGGAATTTCTTACGATTTTCCTACGAAAGTGGAAGTGTAACTATAAATTTTATACACTCGTCTTTACTATGAGCAACAATAGTCCCCTTATGTAGTTCTACAATATGTTTCGCAATCGCAAGTCCCAATCCGGCACCACCACTTGTAGTATTTCTTGATGTGTCAACTCGGTAAAACTGCTCAAATATTAGTTTTAGTTTTTCTTCTGCGATAGGATTCCCAAAATTTTCAAAAGTAATTACAATAGTGTTCTCTTGAAGTTCTGTGGTTATTGCAACTTCTGTATCTGTATAACTGTAAATTACCGCATTACGCAAGAGATTATCGAACACACGTTGTATTTTGTTTGCGTCGCAATGTAGCATAATGTCGCTTGTACTATTGAGAGTACATTTCAAATTTTTTTCCTTTAATATGGGCTTAAATTCATAGATAAGTTGTTCTAATAAACGGGTCAAATTTATGTTGCTGTATTGTAATGTTATGTTAGATAAGTTAAATCGTGTGATTTCAAAAAACTCGTTTATCAAATCTTCAAGACGTTCTGCTTTATCAAGAGAAATAGAAAGATACTTTTCTCTTAACTCCTGTGATATTTGTTGTTCATCATCATGCAGTAGTGTTAGATAGCCAATGACGGAAGAAAGCGGCGTTTTCAAATCATGTGCAAGGTACATAATCAAATCATTCTTGCGCTGTTCATTTTCCTGTGCAAGTCGCGCATTGTTTTCTGCTTCTTGCTTTAAGCGATTTATGTTGATAGCAATTTCGCTTAGTTCCGGTGAGAGTTCAATATAATCTACTGATTTATCAAATAGTTTTCCTGTTGCAGCTTGTAACTCGTAGACATAATTAACAACCTTTTTCAAAAGTTTATAAGTCAAATACAAAATGCAAACTACCCATAATATAAGCCCTACCATATAAACATAAAGTCCCCTATATATCAGGTAGTAATGTTCCACATATCTATCCAGTACCCAAGTAAGTCCCATATCTAACGAAACCGTACACACTAAGATAATTCCCGAACAAATTACACTCTGTAAGATATAACTTTTAAACAGGATTGTAAGCAGATAATTTTGTTCATTTTTATTCAATTTCATAACCTACCCCCCAAACTGTTTTGATAAATTTTGGATTTTTGGCGGGTTCATTTAATTTTTCTCTAAGCCGCCCTATATGTGCCATTACGGTGTTGTTATTATCTAAATATTTTTCTTTCCAGATATTTTCAAATAGTTCCTCAGTTGAAACAACTTTGCCTTGATGTTCACATAAATACCAAAGGATTGAAAACTCGATAGGAGTTAAAGATATTTCTTTTCCGAACAAAAAGCATTTATGCGTGTCCTTATTGATAATCAATCCTCTAATGTCATATTCACTTTTTGGAAAAAACTGCTTTTTTGTTGGATTGTTGTACTTCTGATAGCGTCTTAACTGTGTTTTCACTCTTGCAATGACTTCAAGGGGATTAAAAGGTTTTGTTATATAATCATCGGCACCTATTGTTAGCCCCATTATTTTATCGCCATCATCAATTTTAGCTGTAAGCATAATAACAGGGAAATAATAATTTTCTCTAATTTTTTGGCAAATACGGAATCCGTCTATATCAGGAAGCATAACGTCCAATATCGCCAAATCAATTTCCGTTTTCTGAATACATTCCAATGCTTCAATTCCATTGTAATATTTGTGTACTATATAATTATCGTTTTTAAGATAAACTTCAAGTAAATCTGCTATCTCTTTTTCATCATCTACAACTAAAATTTTTTCATTCATTGTCTACACTCCTTTTTATCCTTTTATCAAATGGTTTTACTGCGCTCTTGGGTATCAACCACATATAACCGATTTTTGAAACACCAGGTATTCGATTTTCTTTACAAAGTATCTGCACACGCCGTTCAGAAATACCCCATTTTTCCGCTGCTTCGGGACAAGACATATATTCCATATCGTAACCGTCCTTTCTTCAAACATTATCAATATAATTATACTCGGATAACCGAATAATAGCAAGTACATGATATGCTCTATTTCTATCCATACTATGATGTGTGTAATCATATCTTGAAAGAGAGATGAAATATACAATGTAGTTGGGTGAAATGATTATGAAGCAGAGCAAAGAAAAGTTTGATTTTAAGGCTTTCGGACAGGCTATCAAAGCGGCAAGAAAAGCAAAGGGAATTTCCCGCAACCAGTTAGCGGATAAGCTGAACATTGCGCCGCGATATATCGCGTCCATTGAAAACAGCGGGCAGCACCCAAGTTTGCAGATTTTGTATGAGCTTGTAACCCTGCTTGACGTATCGGTAGACCAGTTCTTTTTCCCGGAACGGGAACAGGAAAAGTCCACACGCCGCCGTCAGCTTGATACCATGCTCAACGGCATGAGCGAAAAGGATTTGAAAATCCTGTCAGCTACCGCAAAAGGGATTGAGGAAGCCAACAACGAAATAACGGGGGAATAAAGTTCCCTCGTTTCTTCATAGAAAAAGCAGTTTGAAACGTCGCAGTTTGCGGCGTTTTTCTTTTGTCCTGCTTTGGCAAAATCAGATTTTCCATGTAGTAGGGATAAAGGGAGAAAGTTTCTTAGCAAGCATAGGAAAGGGGTACCCTTTCCGTATTTTCGCCCTCCTGCGCTGCGGCGCGTCGGTTGAAAATTGCTTGTTGGGAAGTGTCCCAAACCCTCGGAATGGAAAGGAGTGTGAGCCGATGAACGGCAGGAAACGGACAGTACAAATTAAATTCAGAGTAACAGAGGAAGAACGGGCGTTCATTGAACAGAAAATGCAGCTCGTCCCTACCCGGAACATGGAAGCCTACTTGCGGAAAATGGCAATCGACGGGTATATCATTCAGATAGACCATGCCGACATAAAAGCTATGACAGCGGAGATACAGAAAATCGGGGTCAATGTCAATCAGATTGCAAAGCGCGTCAATGCGACGGGCAGCGTCTACCAAGAGGATATAGAAGAAATCAAGGAGGTGCTTGCGGAGATATGGCGGTTACAAAGATTAAGCCTATTAAAAGCACGTTAAAAAAAGCCCTTGACTATATCCAAAACCCGGACAAGACGGACGGGAAAATGCTGGTGTCCTCGTTCGGGTGCAGCTATGAAACGGCAGATATTGAGTTCGGATTTACATTGTCGCAAGCTCTTGACAGAGGAAACAACCTCGCACACCATTTGATACAATCTTTTGAGCCGGGGGAAGTCGATTATGAGAAAGCCCATGAAATCGGAAAACAGCTTGCCGACGCGGTAACAAAGGGGCAATATGAATACGTCCTTACCACTCACATAGATAAAGGGCATATCCATAACCACATCATTTTTTGTGCGGTAAACTTTGTAGACTACCACAAGTATGTTTCCAACAAGCGCACCTATTACGGAATACGCAACATCAGCGACAGGCTGTGCCGGGAAAACGGCTTGTCCGTCCTTGTGCCGGAGAAAGGCGGCAAGGGAAAGAATTATGCGGTGTATAAGAAAGAGAAAACCGCCAAAGCAAAATTGAAACTTGCCGTCGATACCCTTATCCCCCAAGTGTCCGACTTTGAAGAATTGCTCGCGCGGTTACAGGCAGAAGGCTTCACAATCAAACGGGGAAAATATGTGTCCTGTTTGGTTCCGGGACAGGAACGGTTTACCCGTTTGAAAACCCTCGGCGCAGATTATACAGAGGAAGCAATCCGGGAACGGATAGAGGGCAAGCGTACCCGCACCGCCAAAGCTCCCAAGACAGAACGCGGCGTGTCCCTGCTCATTGATATTGAAAACAGTATCAAGGCGGCGCAGAGCCGGGGTTATGAACAATGGGCGAAAATCCACAATCTGAAACAGGCAGCTAAGACCATGAATTTTATTACGGAACACAAGATTGAACAATACACCGACTTGACCGCAAAAATCGCAGAGATACAGACAGAGAGCGAACAGGCGGCAGACGCATTAAAGAGCGCGGAAAAACGGCTTGTAGATATGGCGGTGCTTATCAAGAATGTTTCCACGTTCCAAAAGACAAAACCCGCCTATGACGCATACCGCAAAGCAAGAAATAAGGACAGTTACCGGGCAGCCCATGAGCGCGAAATCATCTTGCATGAAGCAGCGGCAAAGGCATTAAAGGCGGCGGGCGTTTCCAAGCTCCCGAACCTCACCGCGCTGCAATCGGAATATGAAAAGCTCCAGGAACAGAAAGAAGCCCTTTACGCCGACTATGGCAGACTGAAAAAACAGGTCAAAGAGTACGACGTTATCAAACAGAACATAGACAGCATT
>OLPE01000256.1_pt1 | contig 59464 bp, 50 predicted proteins | sample 1671901 | NCBI WGS metagenome assembly OLPE01 (sample SAMEA3136624, study PRJEB25190) | human gut metagenome | biome: human gut; feature: human-associated habitat; material: faeces | place: Austria | collected 2013 | reverse complement strand
GATCGTTGATGATACGTTTTACATCAAGGCCTGCAATCTTACCTGCATCTTTTGTAGCCTGACGCTGAGCATCGTTGAAGTAAGCCGGAACAGTGATAACTGCTTCCGTAACTTTTTCTCCAAGATATCCTTCTGCATCTGCTTTCAATTTCTGGAGGATCATAGCTGAAATTTCCTGTGGAGAATATTTCTTTCCATCGATGTCTACTTTATGATCTGTACCCATCTCACGCTTGATAGATGAGATTGTCTTTTCTGCATTTGTTACTGCCTGACGTTTTGCAGGTTCACCTACAAGACGTTCTCCTGTCTTTGTAAATGCTACTACAGATGGTGTAGTTCTTGCTCCTTCTGTATTTGCGATTACGACCGGCTGTCCACCTTCCATAACTGCTACACAACTGTTTGTTGTACCTAAGTCAATACCAATGATTTTGCCCATTATGAAGACCTCCTGTTAATATAATAAAAATTGTATTTTGCTTTGTTATTTATATAAAGTGTATCGTAAATGCGGTACACGGTATATCTTAGTTTGCTACCTTTACCATGCTGTGTCTTACGACTGAGTCACGGTACATATATCCTTTCTGGAATTCCTCGGCTACTACATTTTCACCAAGTTCTTCATCCTCCACATGCATCACTGCATTGTGGAAATTCGGATCGAATTCCTGACCAACTGCTTCAATCGGTTTTACTCCGATTCCTTCCAGTGTGCTCATCATTTGTTTATAGATCTTATCCATTCCATCTACGAACGGATCATCTTTCTTTTCTTCCGATACGGACTGAAGTCCGCGTTCAAAGTTGTCTACAATCGGAAGAATTTTTTCTACAACATCTTTGGCTCCGATCTCATACATCGCTGACTTTTCTTTTTCAGTACGCTTTCTGTAATTATCGAACTCAGCCATGTGTCTCGTAAGTTTGTCTGTCAGATCTGCGATCTGCTCATCCTTTTTATCTTTTTTATTCTTCTTTTCAAACAGCTTCTTTTTCTTTGGTTCTTCAGCATCTTCGGAATTTGTCTCTTTACCAACAGCTTCTTCCTCTGTTGCTTCGGTTTCTTCCACGTCTTCCGGTTCCTGCCCTTTTGCCTCCTGCTCTTTGGCTTCTGCCTCCGCAGCTTTCTTTGCTTCTTCCACTGCTTCTTTTACCATTTCTTCATTACTCATCTTTTTATCCAATGGTTCTTCCACCTTTCTTACTTCTTATTCGAGCTTTTTCGGCTCATCCCTGTGGAATAGGTCATCCAGCTCTGCCATCAGTGTCTTAAGCGTCTTCATGACATGTTCATAATCCATTCGCTTCGGTCCGATGATTCCGATGGTTCCCTGCATGCCCTCGCCCAACTCATATGTTGCTGTGACTACGCTGCAGTCTTTCATGTTCTCCACATTCGATTCATCTCCGATGTATACCTGGATGTCTCTGTCTTCACCGCCGTTTGCCATTGACTTTGTTACCAGAGCGGCAAGCTGCTGCTTTTCTTCAAAAGCACTGATGATCTCCTGTGCGCTCTGCTTATCACTAAGCTCCGGATACTTGAAAATATTCGTCGCGCCACTGGTGTAAATCTCCATGTCGTCATCCAGCTGGATCACATTCGCTACTGCATCCAGGACACTGCTCATCACACCACTGTGGATCCCTGCCTGTTCTTTCAGTCTTGCGATCACTCCCAGATTGATCTGCTCTAGTGAAGTTCCGTTCAGCGAAGTATTCAGAAGCATATTCAGCTTCAATAGTGCTTCATTGCTGAGCGGCTCATCCAGTGTCACGATCTGGTTCTTTACAATGTTGCCTTCCATCACGATCACAACGATCAGCTGATGGTCATCAACCTGTGAAAGCTGGATAAATTTTAATTTGTTCCCGTTGTAAGTCGGAGTCGAAATCATCGTCGCATAATTCGTGTTGTTCGCAAGAACCTTTGCAACCTGCTTCAGAAGTTCTTCCATCTTGTCAGCCTTCTCAAGCATCTGACCTTTGATTTCGGTAATCTCCTGTTCTTTCTGGCTCATCAGCATATCCACATACCATCTGTAACCTTTATCCGACGGAATCCTTCCTGCTGATGTGTGAGGCTGCATGATATAACCAAGCTCTTCGAGATCTGCCATCTCATTCCGGATCGTTGCCGAACTTAAATTCAGATCCGTATACTTGGAAATCGTTCTGGATCCCACAGGCTCTCCGGTCTCAAGATAGTTCTTAATGATTGCATGTAAGATCTTCGTCTTCCGCTCACTAAGTTCCTGTATGGCTTCCATATGCTACCTCCTTTTTGTTATTAGCACTCGTTATGTCTGAGTGCTAACATTTTCTACGCTTATAAATGTACCACTTACTATTCACTTTGTCAACAGGGTTTATGATTTTTTTATTTTTAGTCCGGTTCCACCCGGATATGCTGTCGGATTCCAATTCAATCGGCAAACCATTCCGATGAGCCTCTGAAAGCGAACATTATGTCAGCAAAGGCTTCCATAATGTTCTGAGTCTCATCTCCATTGCCTCAAATGAATTGGAATCCGACAGCATATCCGGGTGGAACCTCACTCAAACCTATAATAATCGACTTGATTTGGGCGCTTACAGGACATACTATAAAGGATTTACTTGCTTCTTTAACAATACTGTATTGCGTGGGGCGGGACTTAATGGCTGCGCCATTTTCGTCCGCAAATATTGGGATCGGACTGTTTTGAGATGATGCATTTTCTACTTTCTGGGACTACGCTGTTTTTGTCTGCGAATTTTGAGATGAGGCTGTTTTGAGATGATGCATTTTCTACTTTCTGGAAGCTCCACACTTCCACTTAACCAACAACTGGCTGGAGCATCCGGTTTTTTCCGCACATCATCAGACTGGGGCGTCCCGTCTGTATGTTTTCTGTCTTCCAGGAAGAGGGTGGGGAGTTTGGGAGGAAAGTGGGCGGGGCGACCAGGCAGAAAAGAAGGGATTCCAATTCATTTGAGGCAATGTAGATGAGACTCAAATCATTGTGGAAGCCATTGCTGACACAATGATTGCTTTCGGAGGCTCATCGGAATGGTTTGCCGATTGAATCGGAATCCCTTCTTTTCTGCCTGAACCGCCTGCTCCCTTCCTCCCAAACTCCCCACCCGACCGTCAAACCAAAAAATACACACCTCAGCCTCCCGGTCTGATGGTGTGCATTTCTTCTATTATATATAGTACATATCCTGACTGTATTCACTGTATTCCTGATATTTTTGTTCGAGGTCAGAGAGAAACAGATTCTCAAGGATATCCTGTAGTCCTCTGTTCAGACGTTCGATAACTTCACTCTGTACAGCCTGAGCCGCAGCTCTTCCGTTCTCGGCGCCTTCTACATCCTCTTCTTCGATGAGATAATCACCTTCCAGCGCACGTAATATTTCCGCAACCGAAATCTTTGTGGCAGGCTTCGCCAACAGGTATCCCCCCTGCGGTCCTTTCACGCTTTTAATGATTCCGGCTTTTCTGAGTGCCGCAAATACCTGTTCCAGATACTGCGGTGAAATACTGTTACGCTCTGCAATTGCTGCAAGTGCAACATGGGATTCTTTCGAGTATACGGACAGGTCGATCAGTGCCCGAAGTCCGTATCTGCTTTTCTTTGAAAAATTCATATTCTACTCCGTGAAGAGCGGTGTGGAGTAATATCTGTCTCCGGTATCCGGAAGCAGTGCCACAATCGTCTTTCCTTTGTTTTCCGGACGTTTTGCAAGTTCGATCGCTCCATAAAGTGCGGCTCCCGAAGAAATTCCTACCAGGATTCCTTCTTTCTTTGCAAGCAGCTTTCCTGTTGCAAAAGCGTCATCATTTTCTACAGTAAATATTTCATCATATACAGTTGTGTTGAGTACGTCCGGTACAAATCCTGCTCCGATTCCCTGAATCTTGTGAGGACCACCTTTTCCTGTAGAAAGTACCGGTGAGCTTGCAGGCTCCAATGCAACGATCTTCACATCCGGATTCTGGGATTTCAGATATTCGCCGACACCGGTCAGTGTTCCACCTGTACCAACACCTGCGATAAACAGATCTACTTCTCCGTCTGTATCCTTCCAGATCTCTGGTCCGGTTGTCTTTCTGTGTACTTCCGGATTAGCCGGATTAACAAACTGTCCAGGGATATAGCTGCCCGGGATCTCTTTTGCAAGTTCATCTGCTTTTTCAATCGCACCCTTCATTCCCTTTGCGCCTTCTGTCAGAACAATCTCTGCTCCGTATGCTTTCAGGATGTTTCTTCTTTCTACACTCATTGTCTCCGGCATAGTAAGAATGATACGGTATCCTTTGACTGCTGCAATCGATGCAAGGCCGATTCCCGTATTTCCCGAAGTAGGCTCAATGATAACAGAACCTTCTTTTAATAATCCTTTTTCCTCAGCATCCTCGATCATTGCTTTGGCAATTCTGTCTTTTACACTTCCGGCCGGGTTAAAATATTCCAGTTTCACAAGGATTCTTGCCTCTAATCCTAATTCTTCTTCAATATTTTTCACCTCTACAAGAGGAGTATTTCCAACAAGCTCTAAAGCACCATTATAAATTTTTGACATCGTAAGTTCTCCTTTCTTTCCTACTGTTTTGATAGGTTTAACTCGATGATGTCATTATATGCCTATAAAACCTATTTGTCAAGTATACTTTATATTTTTCTGATTTTCCAAATATTACTCTTCCAGCAGAAACTCTACAAACACACTGTTGCTGACATCGATCCCCCGTTTTGTAAGCCATACTCTGTCATCATCTTGCTCAAGAAGCTTTAAGCTTTCCAGTTTGCAGATCGGTTCACCGTAAATATCCTCCAGACTTTTCCCAAAATACTCTGAAAATTCTTTTTTTGAGATTCCGTTCATTTTCCGCAGTCCAAGAAACATAAATTCCTCCATCTCCTCAATTTCTGTCAGAAGCTCTGCCTGAAATTTGTTCCTGTAGGAATGTGCATACTCCCTTAACTGATCCGGGTTCGTGTAGCGACTCATTTTTCCTTCCAGCTTCCTGCATTTTCCAATCAGATCCCCGGGAACCAGAGATGCCGCACCAATTCCAAATCCCAGATACGGAATTCTCTCCCAATATCCCAGGTTGTGCCGGCAGGCATATCCCTCCTTAGCATAATTGGAAATCTCATAACGGTGATATCCGTTCTTCTCCATCAGCGTTTCCGTATCCCAGTACATCTGACGCTCCGCATCCTCATCCGGAAGCTTTGGTCCTTCTTTTGCCTCGTCTTCTACATATTTTTTATAGAAAGTTGTTCCCTCTTCCAAGATCAGACTATATGCAGAAATATGCTCCGGGGAAAGTGCCATTACCTGCTCCAGTGTACGCCTCCAGCTTTCCACCGTCTGCCCCGGAATTGCCGAGATCAGGTCTACATTGATATTTGAAAAACCATTGGCTCTCGCCAGATGATATGCTTCCCGAAATTCTTCATAAGTATGGATTCTTCCAAGCAGACGAAGTTCCTCATCATTGACCGACTGCAGACCGATACTCAGACGGTTCACCCCTGCCTGTCTGTACTTTCGCAGTTTTTCTTCCGTTACCGTTCCCGGATTCATTTCCATAGTGATCTCTGCGTCCTCATCCAACGTAAATATTTCCCTGACCGTATCCATCAGCCGCCCAATCTGCTCACCGGTAAGAAGAGATGGGGTTCCGCCTCCGAAAAAAATGGAAATCACCCTGTAATTCTGCACTGTATCCGGACAGTTTCTGATCTCGTCGACCAGCATTTTCACATATTCCTCTTTTTCCTTTTCTCCGGCCGGACCGGAAAGGAAATCACAATATGCACATTTTTTCACACAAAACGGAATATGAATATATAGTTCTAAAGGCTGCATCTGCTTTTCTCCTTTTCTGTGCAAAAGGCAGGAACCTTTCCATCAGAAACCGCTCCTGCCTTTTTGTGTATACGATGAGCCAAGTACAGATTTGTGCTTGCACAAGAATCTGTACTTGGCGAATGTACATCATCGAGCTGTTAAGCGAGATAGTGTACAAAGTATACGAATCGAGTAGGAGTCAACCTGCTCGATTATCTTTTGTCTGTCTATTTGTCGTCCAGTTTTAATACACTCATAAATGCCTTCTGTGGAATTTCTACATTTCCAACCTGGCGCATACGCTTCTTTCCTTCCTTCTGCTTTTCCAGAAGCTTCTTCTTACGGCTGATATCACCGCCGTAGCACTTGGCAAGTACGTCCTTACGCATGGCTCTTACTGTCTCACGGGCAATGATCTTGCTTCCGACAGCTGCCTGGATCGGAATTTCAAAAAGCTGTCTCGGAATCTCTTCTTTGAGCTTCTCACACATCTTTCTTCCTCTCTCATAAGCACTTCCCGCAAATACAATAAAGGAAAGAGCATCCACTTCTTCTTTGTTGATCAGGATGTCCAGCTTGACCAGATCAGATTTGACATAGCCGAGCATTTCATAGTCAAAAGACGCATAACCGCGGGATCTGGATTTGAGCGCATCAAAGAAATCATAAATGATCTCATTCAGAGGCAGGTGATATTTCAATACCGCTCTGGTCTCTTCGATGTATTCCATTCCCTGATATTCACCACGTCTTTCCTGACACAGATCCATGATCGCACCGATAAATTCGGATGTCACCATAATCTCTGCTTTTACCATCGGCTCTTCCATAAAATCAATTTCTGACGGATCTGGAAGATTAGACGGATTGGTCAGGTCGATCACTTCTCCGTTGGTCTTGTGCACCTTGTAGATAACGCCCGGCGCAGTTGTCACCAGATCCAGATTGTATTCTCTTTCCAGTCTCTCCTGAATGATCTCCAGATGCAAAAGTCCGAGGAAACCACAGCGGAAACCAAATCCCAGCGCAAGAGAGGTCTCCGGTTCAAACTGAAGTGCCGCATCGTTGAGTTGCAGTTTTTCCAGTGCATCTCTCAGATCCGGGTATTTGGAACTGTCTGCCGGATACATTCCGCAGTACACCATCGGGTTGACCTTTTTATATCCCGGAAGAGGCTCAGAACATGGATTTTCCGCACCTGTTACGGTATCACCCACACGGGTGTCCTTTACATTTTTCAGGCTGGCTGTAAAATATCCAACCATTCCTGCTGAAAGCTCATCACAAGGGATAAACTGTCCGGCACCAAAATATCCAACCTCCACAACATCAGCAGTTGCACCTGTCGCCATCATATGAATCGGCATTCCTTTCGTGATACATCCTTCTTTGATACGGCAGAATACGATAACGCCTTTATACGGATCATAGAGGGAATCGAAAATCAGTGCCTGAAGCGGTGCATCCGGATCTCCTGTCGGAGAAGGGATCTTTGTCACGATCTGTTCCAGAACCTGATCTACATTAAGCCCTGTCTTTGCCGAGATCAGTGGTGCATCCTGCGCTTCAATTCCGATCACATCTTCAATCTCTTCGATCACACGCTGCGGCTCTGCGCTTGGAAGATCGATCTTGTTGATAACCGGCATGACATCCAGATCATGGTCCAGTGCCAGATATACATTTGCCAGTGTCTGCGCTTCTACGCCCTGTGCCGCATCAACGACCAGGATCGCTCCATCACAGGCTGCAAGACTCCGTGACACTTCATAGTTAAAGTCTACGTGTCCCGGAGTATCGATCAGATTAAAGATATATTCCTCCCCATCCTTTGCCTTATAAACCGTGCGGACTGCCTGTGATTTGATTGTGATACCACGTTCTCTTTCCAGATCCATGTTATCCAGCACCTGTGCCTGCATCTCTCTGCTGGTCAGAAGACCTGTCTGTTCGATAATACGGTCCGCCAGTGTGGATTTTCCATGGTCAATATGTGCAATAATACAAAAATTCCGAATCTTTTTCTGATCCATATGCATATTTTCAGTCTCTCCTTTTTCTTCTTATCTATATCTGATTACTTTTCCCGTTTGCTACTGTACTGCACCAGAAAGAGTTCCACCGAGAGGATATCTCCCATCTTTCCGGTTTTTACATCTTCTTCCGTCTGTACACCGGCTTCTACGATCCCACGCAGCTCTTTCCTGGTAAATGCCTTCGCCTGTGCCCGGTACTTTCCTACCAGGAATGGCATGATTCCCACCTTGGCGGCAATCTCTTTTGGCGGAACCCCAGTACGGTCCATCTCTTTTACCTCCATCAGGATACGGAACTGTCTGGTCAGCAGGTAGAGGATCCGCATCGGCGGTTCCTTCAGTGTCAGAAGATCATAATAGTAATCCAGCGCTTTTTTCTGCTCTTTTGCTGCAACCGCATCTACCATATCAAAAATATGGTTTCCGATCTGCGTAGTACAGATTTCATCAATATCTGCTACCGTGATCTCCGTGTGGTTCATGCAGTAACAGAATAATTTTTCCAGCTCCTGCCCGAGATTCTCCATGTCATTACCAGTCTTTGCAAGCAGATAGCGCACTGCTGCCTCCGACATCTGAAGCTTCTCCTTTTTCGCCATCCCAAGGATCCAGCGGATCAGTGTCTTTTCATCCTGCCGCTTCAGTTCTACAATATGACCTTTCTCCTTGATCACTTTGTAGAGCTTTCCTCTCTTATCCAGCTCTGATTCCACAAAGATCATATAAGTGGTCTCCGGCATGTTCTTCAGATATTCTGCCAGCTCCGGTGTCGCATTTTTCAGAAAACCGGTATTTTCCAGAACGATCAGCCTACGCTCTGCAAAAAAAGGTAAGGTCTCGGCAAGGTCGATAATCTCCTTCGGGTTTGTGTTCTTTCCCTCAAAATAACGATAATTCATCGTATCACCTTCCGGAACCATCGCTTTGACGAAACGGTTTTTATATAATTTTTTCAGATAAGCTTCTTCTCCGTACAGAAGATAAATCTGCTTAAACTGTCCTGTCTTTAAATCTTCATTCAAACTTTTCATGGACTTTGGATACCATATTTCCTTCCATCTGTATACATACTGACAGCACCTCTGTCTTTCGTATTATATAGGCTTACGCCCCATTTTGCAAGTCTTTCCAGTGTTTCCGCATGGGGATGTCCATAACGGTTTTCTTTTCCGGATGAACAGAATGCTACCCGTGGTCGGATCACTTCCAGAAGCTCTTCGCCGGTCGCATTTCTTGATCCGTGGTGTCCGACTTTCAGCAGATCATAACACGCCGGAAGTTCTCCTTTTTTCCGGAGATTCTTTATTCTCTCTGTCAATAGCTCTTCTCCGGTATTTTCCAGATCTCCGGTAAAAAGCATGGTAATTTTTCCATATTGCAGGTGAAGTACCAGAGAATTTTCATTTCCATTTTCAGATGGCTCACCTTCTCCAGGCCAGAGACAACGCATCTTCAATTTTCCAGACAGAAAAATAGTATCCATCTCCATTACCCGTACCTTCGTTCCTGCCTCTTCTGCCAGATTACATAATTTAATAAGCCTTTCATCCCAATATTTCTGTTCCGGAAAAATCAGATACTGGATTTCTACTCCATACTTTCTCCGTTCCAGAAGTTCTTCCACTGCATTTAAGTGATCCACATCCCCATGCGTCACCCACACATAATCCAGCCTCTTCACGCCCCGGAATTTTAAAAATGGTTCCAACCGGTATCTTCCTGCTGCATCTACCGAACTGCTTCCGCCGTCGATCAGGTAATTTTTTCCGTTTCCGTCCCGAAAGAAAAAACAGTCGCCCTGTCCCACATCCAGCATAGTCAGCTCCATCTGCCCTCGTTTCCACTTTGGGATCCCGAGCAGGATGAGCAGGATCCCAGCTGTCACAAGCTGTCTTACCACCTGTTTCCCGGTTTGTCTGCCCTCTTTCTTTTCCTTCCTTTTTCTCCACAAATAAAATAGAAGAACCCCATAATAACAGGCAATCTGCCAGAGCCGTGGTCTTCCCGGAATCCACCTTGCCCCCGGAAGTTCCAGGAGCAGACCGCTCCCTTTTTCATAAAAAAGTAAAATCCACTCTGTTATTTTCCAGAGTGCGCTCTGCATTATATCTCCTGCCCCACACGGAATCAGCATGACTGCCATCCCTGCACTCCCGCAAAGCAGAAGCACGGATGCCATCGGAATTACCAGAAGATTCCAGGCTGGCGCATACAGGCAGGTTTCATAATAGTGCCACAATGTAACTGGCAGCAGAAAAAACCAGAGCCTCACCGACATCCGGACACTGTCTGAAAATCTGCCTTTTTTATTTCCCGAACCAATCAGATAGATACCGAGAACCGCAGCAAAAGAAAGCTGGAACCCTGCCGTAAAAAGCCGCAACGGATTTGCCAGAAGCAAACCAATTTCCGCAATCCCAAGTGCCGTCAATCCATCGTATTCCCTTCCTGTCAGCTCTGCTCCCATCCGGATCAGAAACATGGCAAACGCCCGCAATGCCGAAACACTCATTCCGGTCATCACCACATAACTCCCAAGAAGCAGACTTCCCACTACACCGGCCTGTAAAATAGAAAATCCGGTTTTCCTAAGCCCCCGGTAAAGTCCGTTGCCCAAAAAAGAAATATGCAGACCGGATATGGCAAGCAGATGCCCGATCCCTGCCACCCGGTAAAGTTCTTTCACTTTCTCTTCTGTATAAAAAGAATCTCCCAGAAGAACCGCACACAAAATACCCCCTCGACGCTTTCCCATCTCTCTGCAGATCTCATCTGCGGTCCGGTTCCTAAACTGCCACAGCTTTTCCCGGAAGGAAGTCTTTTTCACCTGTTTTTCCAGAACCTTCCCTTTCCATAAGACTGCCTGGATATTCTGCTGCTTATAATAATTTTTCTGGTCAAAATTGCCCGGATTGGCCGCCGGATCAAAAAATCCCACATTGCCTTTAACCAGGATCCGCTGTCCGATTTCCGGACCATTTCCCTTTTCATCCAGATAGACAAGCAGCCTCTCGTCAGCGACTGCTTTTCCATTCTCCATCTCTCTGATCTGTATTTTTTTCAGATACAGGATCAGTTTTTCTTCTTTTCTGGTTTTCTGATAAACCTCTCCTTCCACCATCACTTCTTCCGACTCTTTCCAGAGCTTCTCACACCTTGACACGCCGAGTCTTCCAAAAATCTTTCCTCCCCCTGTCAGATACAGTACCAGAATCAGTCCTGCCAGAAGTATTCCGGCAAAACCAAGTCTTCGCTTGATCAACCGATCAATCCTCCTTTATCATTTCCTGGTTTCTGCTCAGAGGTTCATCCAGCTTTATACTCTCCTGATATACAATACTGCTGTCTCCGTTGATTGAAATCTGTACTTCAGAGACATTTCCACCATCGATCACTGAATTTACGATGGAATAGATCACCGTCTCCGGACTGACTCCCGGAGCAATGTTCCGAAGTCCTTCATCAAAATTCAGATAGCAGATATGATCTTTGATCGACACACCCAGCAGCTTTGTTCCTTTTGGTATGGTAGCAAGCAGTCTGTTATTGGATGGTCCTCGCATCAGCTGTTCCACTACAACCCGTTCCTTCGACTCATTGCTGTTATACCGCACCGTATCCTCTTCCTTTTGCAGCTTTTCTCCAGATGAATCTGCATAATACAGCGTAAGCTTCATCTCCTGAAAAGAGTTAATAGAAGAGCCTGTGTTCTGTACAAAATCTTCTGCCTGCTGGTATCCATAAGTATTCCCTTTTTTATCCGTAAGTGGCGTTCCATCTACACAGATCATCACCAGATCCACTCCATCGATCTGCGTCAGTGAACGGACAAGCGCTGCCCTGCACAGAACCTCTCTTACCGTATCCATCTTTCCGTAAGCAGCATTATAGTACAGGATCAGCTTTTCATCCTCCAGAGTGTATCTCTCCAGTTTTACCTTTTTCGGCAATGCCGCCTGTGCCTTCACCTCGTCATCACACTTCTGCAGCGCAGACAGCATTCCTTTTACTTCTTCGTCCACCGACTTTCCTGTTCCATCATAGCCTTTCGGAACCAGCGCCGTTCCGCTCTGGTTAATCTGGTAAATCGTGTATTTTGCATCTGCTTTCTGTTCCTTTTTTCTGCATCCCACAATGCCTGTAAGAAGACACATTGCAAGAAGAATGCTTATGATCTGGTAAATTTTTTTCATTCTTCTCATCCTTCCCTCTTGATATAAGTAAGCGGGATCCGGACTGTAAATGTCGTTCCCTCTCCCGGTTCACTGTAGACCTTGATCGCACCGCGGTGCATAACAACCGCATTTCTTGCAATCGAAAGCCCAAGACCGGTTCCGCCGATCTCACGAGAATGGGATTTGTCCACACGGAAAAATCGCTCGAATATATGATCCGTATCTTCTTTCGGAATCCCGATTCCAGAATCCGCAACCTTCAGATAAAAATACTTATGATCCGCATTTAACGACACGTGTACCCATCCGTTCTCTTTATTGTATTTGATCGCATTTTCCACCAGATTCGTGATCACAAGTGCAATCTTTACCTCATCAATCTCCGCTGTCACCGGACGAAAACTCTCAAATACCAGCTCAATATTACTTTTTGCCGCAAGTGGCTGTAATCTTTTGAGAATCCGTTCTACCAGTTCATTAACATCCTGACTCTTAATATTTAAGTTTGCGCCCTTCTTATCCAGTTTTACAAGATCCAGAAGGTCATTGATAATCTTATTCTCCCGCTCGATTTCTTCGGACAAATCACCCATGAATTCCCGGTAAATCTCCGTCGGTGCATCCGGCTGCATCAGCAGTGAATCCGCCAGCACCTTCATAGAGGTCAACGGTGTCTTCAACTCATGGGATACATTTGCCACGAACTCTTCTCTCGATGCATCCAGTACTTTATAGCGGTCCCACAGCTTATTAAATGCATTGGAAATCCGTTCCGTTTCATCGTAAGCATTTTCATGGAGATAATTATCTCCATAGCCTCCTGCCATCTCCTCGATCGATTGAGACATCCTTTTCAGCGGCCTTACAAGCAGCATACCGATGATTGCTGATAAAAAGATCCCGATAATACTGATTGCAACCGTTGCAATTCTTGCCTTTGTCTGCAATGCCTCTACATTGTCACGCAGACTGTCTGTAGAAACACTGACCAGAATCATTCCTTTTACCGGCTCTTCCCCTTTTTTGACCGGGACTGCCACTTCAATGTACCGGCTCTTTCTGTCATAACTTGCCGGCTTCTCGCCGCGGAAGCATTTGACTACATCCTCGGAAATGATCGTCTTTCCCTCCTCCAGATCATAGGTATCTTCCACAATCCGGAATTCATCATCAATAACAAGCACTCTTCCATTGTAAATATTGGATAACTGTGATAGTTCTGTATCGATCACATCAGAAACTCCCGTTTTCAGATAATCAGAATTGACCAGCTGATTACTCAGAATCGTACACTGGTTTTGAATCTCTGCTGTGCGCACGGATACGGTTCTCTGATCATAGCTTTGCAGAATCGCATTCATCAGGATCACACTGGATAATATGACAAATACGCTCAAGATCACCGTTACCCGCACTTGCAGACTTTTTATGAATTTTGGTACAAAAAATTTAACCCCTGAAATAATAGCCAACTCCCCACTTTGTGTAAACGTATTTCGGATCACTTGGATTTACTTCAATCTTCTCGCGCAGTCGTCTGATATGTACATCTACCGTTCTTGCATCTCCCGGATACTCATATCCCCAGACAATATTCAAAAGACTTTCCCTGCTGTAAACCTTGTTCGGATTCATCGCAAGAAGCTCCAGAAGATCAAATTCTTTTGCGGTAAGATTCAGTTCCCTGTCCCCGGAAAAAACTCTCCGGCTTTCACAGTCGATCTTCAGATCTCCCTTTACCACAACTTTACCGCTCGCGCTCATCCCGTCTTTTTTAGCGACCCTACGCATGATTGCCTTCATTCTGGCCTTAACCTCAAGAATGTTGAACGGCTTTGTGATGTAATCATCTGCGCCATATTCCAACCCGAGGATCTTGTCCATATCCTCGCCCTTCGCAGTGAGCATGATGACCGGTACATCTGAGAAATCACGGATCTGTCTGCATACTTCAAATCCATCGTATTTTGGAAGCATGACATCCAGAAGAATCATATCATACTCTTTTCTTTTTACCATCTCAAGTGCTTCCTCACCGTCGTATGCGCAGTCAACTTCCATATCATCCTGTTCCAGGCTGAATCTCAGTCCTTTCACGATCAGCTTTTCATCATCTACTACCAATACTTTTCTGCCCATCTTGCGCACTCCTCTACTCTACCGTTATCTGCTCCCGGATCTTCTGAAAGATTCCTTCCTTGATCCCGTCCACTTTCTTCAGATCCTCTATCTTCCTGAATCCACCGTTTGTCTCTCTATAAGCAATAATTGCTTCCGCGCGGGACTCGCCAATCCCGCTTAAGCTTAAAAGTTCAGCCTTTGTCGCGGTGTTCAGGTTTATTATTCCTGTGTCTTTTTCCATCCCGGCATCTGCCATATCCGATGGTGAATCTTCTTCTTTCAAAGTCTGTTCTTCTTCTCTGGATGGCACATAAATCCTTTGTCCATCTGTCAGATGTGCTGCCTGATTCAGATAAACCTGTCCTGCTGCCTCCGTCAGACCTCCCGCTGCTTCTATGGCATGCGTGATGCGGTCTCCTTCCTGCAGTTCATATACACCGGGTGATGCCACCTCGCCACATACATACACCCAGATCGAACCTTCTTTTTCTTCACCACCCGGATCTGCTTTTTCCTTATCCGGCTTTTCTTCGGCAGCCTTTGATTCTGCCTCGTTTTTCTTATCCCCGGCATCCGCTTCTACAGCAGCCACACTGGTAAAGGTCTCTTCTTTTTCATGGCATGCTGACAGCATACAGCTGATTCCAAGGAAAATTCCACATATTTGATATAAAATCTGTCTTCTTTTCCGCATACATACTCCTTTTCCGCAGAGCATGTCCCCTCGTACTTCCAAGACATGATTATTGTAACGAATTTTTTTCCAAAAGACAACCTATTTCCACTGAAAAATTGTCGTGCCGATCAGAGCGATCCCCATACCGATCACTTTTCTCCAGGAAAATGGCTCTTTTTCCACACCAAATAATCCCACCAGTTCAATCAGATACGCCACAATAAGCTGAGACATAACGATCAGAAGTGCCGCCTTTGCAGGTCCGAGCTGCGCCATACTTTTGATCACGGTCCAAGTGATCCCTGCTCCGATCACACCGCCAAGCAGCATATATTTAGGCTGCACCTCTCCTATCGTGGCAATACTGTCCCTTCCCATGATCAGCCACATTACCAGGCAGATGGCAAATGCACTAAGCTGCACCCAGGCATTGCTCACCCACATTCCTGTCGTCTTTGTTACCTGTGTGTTAAATACCCCCTGCACACTCATCAGCGCTCCCGACAGCAGGGCAATAAAAAATCCGGTCATCTTTCATACCTCCTTTTCTTCTGAAAGTATATCCGATGACCGGCTCTTTTATTCTCTTATTTTTATCAGGCACCGACTTTATGCAAGTGCTTTTTTCAGGATCTCTACCATCTCATCTACCTGTTCTTTACCGATAACAAGCGGTGGGATCATTCGGATCACATCTGTTCCAGCTCCGATGATCAGAAGTCCTTCTTCCAACGCTTTGGCTGTCACTTCACCCAGCGGCTTGGTGATCTGAAGTCCCTGGATCAATCCTCTTCCCTTTACTTTAACGGCTGCATCGCAGGTATCCACGATTTCCTGCAGTTTCTGTGTCAGATATGGTGCGATTTCATTGACATGATCGAGCATATGCTCTTTTTCAAAGATCTCAATAGTCTTGCTGACCGCTGCACAGCAAAGTGGGTTTCCACCATATGTAGTTCCGTGATCTCCCGGTACCAGCGAATTATCTGCAACTTCTTTTGTCATCGCAAATGCGCCGACCGGAACACCGCTTCCGATTGCTTTCGCCATTGTCATGATATCCGGTGTGATTCCCATCTGCTGCCATGCAAACCATGCACCGCTTCGTCCCATACCACACTGTACTTCATCGCAGATCATCAGGATTCCGTTCTCATCACAGATCTTACGGATTCCCTGCATAAATTCTTTTGTCGCTGCGTTGATTCCGCCTTCGCCCTGGATTGTTTCCAGAATGATCGCGCAGGTCTTATCATTTACCAGTGCTTTTACACTGTCAAGATCATTGTAGATTGCAAAATGTACACCAGGCATAACCGGTTCAAATGGCTCTCTGTATTCTTTGTGTCCGGTAAGTGCTACTGCACCCATACTTCTGCCGTGGAATGAATTCTCCATTGCAATAAATTCATAACGTCCGGTTTTTTTTGTGTACGCATATTTTCTTGCAGTTTTGATCGCACCTTCGATTGCTTCTCCACCACTGTTTGTGAAGAATACCTTGTACATACCGGTGATCTTTTTCAGATCTTCTCCTGCTTTACCGCAGGTTGTATTATAATACAGGTTTGATGTATGGATCATCTTGTCAATCTGAGCCTTTAATACATCATTAAATTCCTTGTTGTTATATCCCAGAGAAGATACTGCATATCCTGCTGAGAAATCCAGATATTTCTTTCCTTCCGGATCATAGAGGTATGCGCCGTCTCCATGGTCCAATACAACCGGATAACGGTTATAAGTTTTTAAAATCGCGTCGTCCTCTTCCTGCATATACTGATTTGCCATAAGAATTACCTTCTTTCTTTGTCTTCCCTTTAATCTTCTTCACCGTTTCTTAAAATTGCAGTTCCGATACCTTTCTTCGTGAAAATCTCAAGAAGCAGGCAGTGCGGAATTCTTCCATCCAGAATATGGACTCTGGACACTCCGTTTTCAATCGCTCCTACACAGTTCTGCAGTTTCGGGATCATTCCTCCAGAAATTGCTCCGCTTTCGATCAGTTCATTCGCCTGATCTACAGTAAGAGCTGTGATCAGAGAAGATTTATCCTCGTAGTCTCTGTATACCCCTTCAATATCAGAGAGGAACGCAAGCTTCTCAGCATGAACCGCTTTTGCGATCGAATAAGCTGCATCATCCGCATTGATATTATAAGTGTTGTAATCATCATCGATTCCGACCGGGCATACGATCGGGAGAAAATCTTTATCCAGAAGATCCAGAAGAACCTCTGCATTGACCTTCTTGATATCTCCTACAAATCCAACGTCCTGTCCTGTCATGGAAAGCTTTTTATCAACTCTTAAAAGTCCGCCGTCTTTTCCACTGACACCGATAGCACGGACACCAAGTTCTTCGACCATACGAACCAGATTTTTATTAACCTTGTTCAGTACCATCTCTGCAATTTCCATGGTCTCTGCGTCCGTCACACGAAGTCCGTCGATGAATTTCGGCTCCATTCCGGCTTTACTTACCCATTTACTGATCTCTTTTCCACCGCCGTGAACGATGATCGGTTTGAATCCAACCAATTTCAAGAATGTAACATCCTTGATGACATTTTTCTGGAGTTCTTCGTCCAGCATTGCACTTCCACCGTATTTTACAACGATGATCTTACGGTTGAAACGCTGAATATAAGTAAGCGCCTCAATCAGAACTTCTGCTTTGTCCAGATACTGCTGCATATCCTGATCCATTTTGCTTACCTCCTAGCTTCTGTAATCTGCATTGATGTCAATATATCCGTGAGTCAGGTCACATCCCCATGCGGTTGCGCTTTCGCTTCCCATCTTCACATCAGCAACTGCTTTTACTTCTTCCTGTGAGAGGATCTCCGTTGCTTTTTCTTCACTGTAATCTACCGCTGTACCATTTTCGATGATCTGGATCTTTCCTGCCTTGCTCTCGAAGAACAGATCCACCTTTTCCGGGTCAAACTGTGCTCCGGAATATCCCATTGCACAGAGGATTCTTCCCCAGTTTGCATCATGTCCTGCAATTGCTGTCTTGGTAAGATTTGAGCATACGATTGATTTTGCAAGTGTCTTTGCAGTCTCTTTTGTATCTGCGCCAACTACAGTTACTTCAAATAAAGCAGTTGCTCCTTCTCCGTCCCCTGCGATCTTCTTTGCAAGGTATTCGTTGATCTCATGCAATGCTTCCGCAAAGGTCTTATAGCTTTCACTGTCTACCGTGATCACTTCATTTTCAGCCATTCCGTTTGCAAGAAGAACTACAGAATCATTTGTAGAAGTATCTCCGTCTACGGAAATCATATTGTATGTATCATTGACATCATCACTGAGGGCTTTCTGAAGTGCCTCTTTTGTGATTGCTGCATCTGTTGTGATAAAGCTGAGCATGGTGCACATATTCGGATGGATCATACCAGATCCTTTTGCCATACCACCGATGGTAACGGTCTTTCCGGCAACCTCGATCTCTACTGCGATCTGTTTTTCACAGGTATCAGTCGTCATGATTGCTTTTGCTGCCTCAGTTCCGTTTGCCAGTGTATCATTTTTCTTTTCAGCAAGAGCCTTTACCCCTGCCACGATGCGATCAATTGGAAGCTGCTTTCCGATGACACCGGTCGATCCAATCAATACACCGTCTGCATTAATTCCAAGAGCTTCTGCTGCCGCATCTGCTGTGTCCTTGCAGTAGCCAAATCCTTCCGCACCGGTACATGCATTGGCAATTCCGGAATTGACGATCACAGCCTGTGCTTTCGCACCACTCTTTACAACCTGCTGATCCCATTTTACGCATGCTGCCTTTACAACGTTTGTAGTAAATGTTCCTGCACATTCACATGGAACCTGGCTGTAGATCATTGCCATGTCGGTTCTGTCCTGATATTTGATCTTTGCTGCTGTTGATGCTGCCTCAAATCCTTTTGCTGCGGTCACACCGCCTTCGATAATCTTCATCGTATATAGCCTCCTTTAGCCCTCTTCGATAAATGCTGTAATATTTTCCTCATTTAAAACAAACTCATAGTAGTTGACATCCGGTCTCTTGGTCCATCCGATCGTATTCCAGAACGTATTGCCGATATCATTCTTGGTAAATGCGATCAGTGTGATCTTGTTGATATGTTCCTCTTTCAGAGCTGACATTGCATAGGCAACCATGCTCTTTCCGATCCCATGACAGCGGTACGCCGGATCTACACATACATGATAAAAACATCCGGTTCTTCCGTCGTGTCCGCAGAGGATTCCTCCTACTACTTTTCCGTCTATTTCGGCGATCACACTGGTTGTCGGATTCCTTTTCAGGAATCGTTCCACGCCTTCTTTTGAATCATCTATGCTCCGGATTCCAAATCCTTTGATCCGCATCCAAAGTGCATGAAGCTGGTCATAATCTTCTACTGTCATCGCACGAATAATTGTTGTCATATATTTTCCATTCCTTTTCTTTTTCTGCCGTGTTCTACGGGAACATCGGAACCAGATCAAGACCTTCACTTTCCGGAAGTCCAAAGATCAGGTTCATATTCTGTACAGCCTGTCCTGCTGCACCTTTTACCAGGTTGTCGATCGCACCCATCATAATGATACGGTTTGTTCTCGGATCGATCTTAAATCCGATATCGACATAATTGCTTCCTTCTACCCATTTTGTTTCCGGGTAAACATCTTTCTCCAGAACGCGGACAAATTTTTCATTTGCATAATATTTATCGTAAACTGCTTTTACTTCTTCCCAGGTAACATCCTTTGTAAGCTTCGCGTACTCTGTTGCCAGGATTCCTCTGTTCATCGGAACCAGATGCGGTGTAAAGTTGATCACAACCTCTTTGCCGCTCGCATATCCAAGCTGTTCCTCGATCTCCGGTGTATGTCTGTGTGTTGCCACACCGTATGCTTTCATATTCTCATTGACTTCACAGTACAGGTTCGGAACCTTTGCCCCTCTTCCTGCTCCGGATGTTCCGGACTTGGCATCAATGATCAGCGTATCCATATCAATCAGTCCTTCTTTTGCCAGCGGATAAGCAGTCAGGATGGAGCATGTTGTATAGCATCCAGGATTGGCGATCAGTCTTGCGCCTTTGATATCTTCTCTGTTCACTTCACACAGTCCGTAAACTGCTTCTTCGATAAACTGCGGGCTCTTGTGCTCAATACCGTACCATTTTTCGTAAGTTTTGACATCTTTGATACGGAAATCTGCGCTCAGGTCGATGATCTTAACCTTTGATAAAATTTCTTCATTAACTAATGATGCGCACAGTCCCTGTGGAGTTGCTGTGAAAATCACATCTACCTGATCTGCAAGTTGTTCCATATTATCATCTAAACATACCGCATCTACGATCTGAAACATATTGCGGTATACATCTGCATATTTCTTATCGATATAGCTTCTTGAGCCAAACCATTTAATTTCTACGTCTTTATGTCCTGTTAAAATGCGAACCAGTTCTCCTCCGGCGTAACCGGTAGAACCGATGATTCCTGCTTTAATCATGTAAACCATCCTTTCGTAAATGCCGTATTTGTGTATAGATAGGCATAATCATAAATACTATAAACCCATTAATCCCTATTGTAAAGGGGTTCGCGGGAATTGGGGGAATGTTTTTTTGATTGGTGCGGGGACGCTCCTGCGCGAAATATCTTTGCACGCAACCGCGCTTGCGCTTGCCATGCATGCCTAAAGAAATATCCAGTGGATATTTCTTCGGCGCGTCTCAAACGCAGCGGTACTAGGCTCGGCTTTGCTTACGCTCGCCTTGCCAAGTGCCGGCGTTTTCGAGGGGTTAGCAAAGATATTTCGCGCAGGAGCTGTGCACTGACGAATGGGAACATTTTCCGATTGGTTTAGTATACATGGTTTTATTTGGGAAAGCAAGTGGTTTTTTTGATTTTTATGCATATTTCTGTGTATTTTTATGTATAATTTCTTATTTTCATGCATTTATATTTATTTTTATGCATTATTATGCATTTTTATTATTATAAGATGCATTAGGTTTGTATTCTTTTTATTGACTATTTTAGGAAAATTCAGTTAGTATTAAGGAAGTGATTGTAAAGGAGTTGTTATTTTATGGAACGGGATCTTACTTCGGGGAGTGTTTTTCAGAATGTGATTTATTTTTCGCTGCCTTATTTTTTATCTTATTTTTTGCAGACGCTTTATGGGATGGCGGATCTTTTTATTGTTGGGCAGTTTGATGGGGTTGCCAGTACAACAGCTGTTTCGATTGGGAGCCAGGTGATGCATATGTTGACGGTGATGATCGTGGGGCTTGCGATGGGGGCTACGGTTTCAATCGGGCAGTCTATTGGAGCGGGCGATAAGAAAAGGGCTTCTGTGTTTGTGGGAAATACGGTGATTTTGTTTATCGGGATTTCTCTGGTGCTGTCGGTTTTGCTTCTGTTTTTTGTGAAGCCGGCTGTTGCCGTGATGTCTACACCTGCGGAGGCTGTGTCAGGAACGGCAGCTTATCTGACGATCTGTTTTCTCGGGATTCCTTTTATTACGGCGTATAATGTGATCAGTTCGATTTTCCGCGGACTGGGGGATTCTAAAAGTCCGATGTATTTCATCGCAGTTGCATGTGCGGTGAATATTATACTGGATTATCTGTTTATCGGATTTTTCCATCTGGGAGCTTCCGGTGCTGCGCTTGGCACAACACTTTCCCAAGCGTGCAGTGTTCTGTTTGCACTGATTGCCATTAAACGTAAGCAGACCGGACTTTCTCTTTCCGGAGACTGTTTCCGCCCACAGAAAAAACCGCTTGGCAAAATTCTGAATATTGGGATTCCGGTAGCGCTTCAGGACGGATTTATTCAGATTGCTTTCATTATTATTACGATCATTGCCAACCGGCGCGGACTGAACGCAGCCGCTGCTGTCGGCATTGTGGAAAAAATCATCAGCTTTCTGTTCCTGATTCCGTCTTCCATGCTTTCGACTGTTTCTGCACTCGCAGCTCAGAATATCGGTGCCGGAAAGTATGACCGTGCAAAGCAGACGCTTCGCTATGCCATGATGATCGCCATTGGATTTGGTCTGGTCGTCTCTATATTGATCCAGTTTATCGCAGCTCCGGTTGTCGGACTTTTCACTGCAGACGCAGCCGTTATTCTTCTCGGCGCACAGTACATTCGCGGATATATCTGGGATTGTATTTTTGCCGGCGTTCATTTCAGTTTCAGCGGATACTTCTGTGCATGCGGAAAATCTGGAATTTCATTTTTACATAACCTGATCGCTATTTTGTGCGTGCGTATTCCGGGTGTTTATCTGACTTCAAAAATTTTCCCGCATACACTGTTTCCGATGGGACTCGCAACCGCTACCGGCTCCTTATTGTCTGTGATCATCTGCATCATTGCTTATCGATGGTTATGTGAAAAATCCGGAAAATAGAATACAGGATCGGACTCTTACGGATTTCTCCAGATCATCAAAAATGGTGACTCACTACGAGCCACCATTTTGATGATTACTTATCTGATATGCGCTTCTTCATGTGCAAGCAGCCATTCTTTCTTTTCAAGTCCACCGGCATATCCGGTCAGGCTTCCGTCGCTTCCGATGACCCGGTGACAAGGAATAATCACAGAGATCGGATTATGTCCGACCGCACCTCCGACTGCCTGCGGCGAGATACTTTTCGCGCCCCGTTTTACTGCAAGGATCTTTGCGATCTTTCCATAAGTAATGGTACATCCATATGGGATTTTTGCGATAATCTTCCATACTTCTTTTCGGAAATCACTTCCTGCAGGTGCAAGAGGAAGTTCTTCCGGATCCGGATCCTGCCCTGCAAAATACCGATCCAGCCAGTACTCTGCCTGATCCAGTACCGGCAAGTCTTTCTTCTCCTCAAAATCTTCTATAATCTTGTCCATATAGTATTTCTGTCCTTCAAACCATGCACCGACAAGTACATCCTCCCGTGCTCCAAGCGTAATTTTCCCGATCGGCGAATCATAGTAGCTTACATACAGCATTTTTCATTCTTCCCCTTTTTCATCCGTCCTGATACCTATGTTTTTGAGGATTGCGAGAGTGCAAAGCACGTAGCAATCTGGTATCAAAGGGGTCAAAATACCTTTGGACCCCAACATCTTAAAAATAAAAACAAAATTCCTTAACTTTTGTACCATTCAAATTATAAAATGGAGATTTTTTCCTGTCAATCTTCTTATCCGCGAATTTGTCCATTTCCAAAGATCACATACTTTTTCGTGGTAAGGGCTTCCTGCCCCCAGTCGCTTTCCTATGCCCAAGCGATCCGCTCATCAATCTGCCTTGCTGCTTCGTCTCCCCGGATCTCTACCCCTTTTGCCGAAAGCCGGTCACAGATCACCGGAAACGCCTCCTCTGCAATTTTCCGGATTCTGTTTTCATTTAGAAGAAGCCGGTCGATCAGTGGCTCTGTCATCTTATTTTTTCTTGCAAGCATAATATCCTTTTGGTTTTCTTCTATTATATATGCCTGTTTGACAGAACCAGCCGGCTTCTCACTGATTCCAAGGACATTTTTTCCGATACCGACTGCACCGGAAGATACTACGATTATTTCTTTTCCTTTAGGGTGGCTCTTAATTCCATTTCGTTTTTCCTCTTTTCAATTCATATTCTTAGTAGGTATAAATAAAAGAAGCAGAAAAAGAGTATGCGGCGATACCTTTTTCTGCTTCTTTTTTCACTATCGAATCATAATACTTCAATGACTGAACAAAACCTATCACTTTTTCATTCCATCCGAAATGAACATTTTGAGCTGTATATATTGGATACACGCATTCCCTGATCTGCAATATTGAATTTTCTGTTCTGTGCCCTTGAAGGACACGGTCGATGCGGGAATGTAGGAATGAAAAATACACTGCCTTCTGCCGGCAATGTCAGAACGAAATCAAATATGTTATTCTTATTCATTTTATGCATATCACTCATCTCGCTGGTTCCTTTCTTCCTTTAGCGTGTTACCTTGTTACTTTTTGTTATATTTTACGGTTTTTTGTGCAAATGTCAAGTATTTTTCTGATTTATCTTTATATTTTCTGTTTAATCTTCTTCTATCCTTCTTTTTTCTTATTACTCTCTTTCTTTTTTTATACATAATTATGCATATTTTATGTATATTTTTACTTCTATTTGCATAAAAATAACATTTTTAAAAGTTTTTTCATTTTATTATTGCATAAATATAAAAAATGGTGTATAGTGGGTTGTGAATTGAAGACGAAAGAAAATTTTTAGGAGGTTTATATACAATGAAAGAAAAAGTAGTTCTTGCATATTCTGGTGGTCTTGATACTACCACACTGATCCCTTGGTTAAAGGAGACATTTGATTATGAAGTAATCTGCTGCTGTATCGACTGCGGACAGGGCGAAGAACTGGATGGTCTTGATGAAAGAGCAAAACTCGCAGGTGCTTCTAAATTATACATCGAAGATATCACTGATGATTTCTGTGACAACTATATTATGCCATGTGTACAGGCAAATGCTGTTTACGAAAATGCATACCTTCTCGGAACTTCTATGGCTCGTCCGGCAATCTCCAAGAGACTTGTTGAAGTAGCAAGAAAAGAAGGTGCTACTGCTATCTGCCACGGTGCTACCGGAAAAGGAAATGACCAGATCCGTTTCGAGCTTTCTATCATGGCTCTTGCCCCGGATCTTAAGATCATCGCTCCTTGGAGAATGACAGATCTGTGGACACTTCAGTCACGTGACGATGAGATCGCTTACTGTAAAGCTCACGGAATCGATCTTCCGTTTGACGCAAGCCACAGCTATAGCCGTGACCGTAACTTATGGCACATCAGCCACGAAGGACTGGAACTTGAAGATCCATCCTGCGAACCAAATTACGCTGATCTTCTTGTTCTTGAAAATACACCGGAAAATGCACCGGATGAAGATGAATATGTAACTATGACATTTGAAGAAGGTGTTCCGAAGACAATCAACGGAGAAGCCATGAAGGTTTCTGATATCATCCGCAAACTCAACGAACTTGGCGGCAAGCATGGTATCGGTATCGTTGATATCGTTGAGAACCGTGTTGTTGGTATGAAATCCCGTGGTGTTTATGAAACTCCTGGTGGAACAATCCTGATGGAAGCTCACAAACAGCTTGAAGAACTGGTTATCGACCGTGCTACCATGGAAGTTAAGAAAGATCTTGGCAACAAACTCGCTCAGGTTGTATACGAAGGAAAATGGTTCACACCACTTTGTGAAGCTCTTCGTGCTTTCGTAAAATCTACCCAGAAATATGTTACAGGTGAAGTTAAATTCAGACTTTACAAAGGAAATATCATTAAAGCCGGAACTACTTCTCCATACTCACTTTACAATGAATCTCTGGCAAGCTTCACAACTGGTGATATGTACGATCATCATGATGCAAGCGGATTCATCACTCTGTTCGGACTTCCGCTGAAGGTTCGTGCGATGAAGAATCTTGAAGTAAACAATAAATAATTGTATATCCCAATACTGACAGATTTAAAGGACGTTGATATGAAATTATCAGCGTCCTTTTTCTGAACAAGCCAACGCTTAAAAGGTACCGCTTTTGGCGAGGGGTTTCACTCCAACAGGCTCGTCAGGCATAAAATGTCATTTTTATAATTATGCTATAGTAGTTATCAGCCATTTATGATTCATATAAAGGCATATCCACCCCGTATTCTCTATCAATCCCCATACAGATCTGCTCAAATATCTGATTTGGCAGATATACACCTTACTTTCCGCTTTCAGGCAGCTCTCCCGGTGATAGTTTCCCCGGCACAACGCAGTTCCAAGACCGGGAGACACGCGCAAAGTGAGATCATATTTCAGGCGATACTCCCCCGGTTTTATTTCGGGAAGTTCCTTACAAAATTGCAGATCTGGCATGAATTTCATTCCCATTTCTTCTGCTTTCTATCATTATATGATACCACAGGCACAGTCGTTCTTATTCTGTCAGTTCTTGCTCTTTAATCTTCAACCAGTCCTCTTTCCACTACATTTTCCACGGCATCCATCTGTTCCAGGATTTCTTCACGGCGTTCATCCAAAAGTAAACCTTTGTTGTATTTGTAATACATCGCACAGTCATTTTCCCGCAGGAACGCAATGCTGTACACATTACTGTTGAGTTCCGTGACAAATACTGCCATTTCCTGGCTCTCGCCGAAAGCAGATTCCAGGAATTCAAAGCAGTGATTCAGCGTTTCCAGTGTCTTATCTGCCATTTGCTCTCTCTGCTCTTCTTCGCTGTCAAATGTGGCCTTTACAGACTCAAATTCCGGAGCTTTCTGGTATTCTTCTAATTTGCATAAAATACGCTCCATACGGTGCATTTCCGCCTTTGTAAGCTGTCCGGCGGCCTTCTTCTGTTCAACTTCCTGCCTAAGAGACTGAATTTTCGCAGCAAGGACCTCTCCCGGAACTGCACCTTCCTTTTGCAATTCCTCTTTATAAGCACACAGCTGAGCAAACAGTCCCTCCACAAATTTTTCCATCTCATATTCTTCTTTAAAAAGATCTGCCATCTTTCCGACCAGAAGATTTACCACACTCAGCCGCTCATCAAACGACGCAAATTTCAAACGTTCTAAGGTATCTTTTTCATAATATCCTGCAAGGATCCGCTCCAGTCCATACTCCTTCTGATACTTCCGGTAAAGCTCCAGATAATTTGCAAAATCCTTCGCTGTCTTCCAGTGCTGGAGGTACTGATGCACAACCTCACGATCCACCTCTTTACCAAGCTTTTCATAAACCTGGATCAACCTTGACAGGTCTTCCCATCCTCTGGCTGTGACAAACATTTTTCCATCTACTGTATTTTCCATACGATAGAAATTCTCTTTTCGAAGCTCCAGATAAGAAAGCACAGCAGGATGGATTCCAACCTGATACGCATATTCCTTCCAGACATCAAAATCAGCTTCCACATCGATCCGCTTGATCCGGTCCAGTGTCACCACATCAAATTCCCGCACCGACTTATTATATTCCGGCGGATTCCCTGCCGCCACAATGATCCATCCCTCCGGCACACTCTGATTACCAAACATCTTGCACTGTAAAAACTGCAGCATAGTCGGCGCCAACGTCTCTGAAACACAGTTGATCTCATCGATAAACAGGATTCCCTCTTTCATGCCGCTCTGCTCTATCTTTTCATATACAGCAGCAATGATCTCACTCATCGTATACTCGGTTACCGAATACTCTTTTCCACCGTAGATCTTTGTCTGAATAAACGGAAGCCCGATCGCACTCTGTCTGGTATGGTGCGTGATCGTATACGCAACCAGTCCGATCTCACATTCTCTTGAAATCTGCTCCATGATCTGTGTTTTTCCAATTCCCGGAGGTCCCATCAGAAGGATCGGTCTCTGATGGATTGCCGGAATCTGATATTCTCCATATTCATCCTTCATCAGGTATGCCTGCACCGCATCCTTGATTTCCTGTTTTGCACGTTTAATATTCATCTATTTCTCACTCCTCTCAAATCTTCTTCATCCAGAACCAGTTTCATCGCCCACGGCGGAACTTCCTGTTCTTCTGCCCCGTCGTCCATAAATACAAACGCGGTCTGGTACAGAGGCATTTTCTGCGGATAAATCCCCTGTCCATCGGTAAAATAGATCACACCCTTCAGTTCAGTGAACCGGTGCGTCGCGATCAGCTCATCAATATAGGCAAACGCCGGTCTGAAATCCGTTCCACCTTCCCCGGCAAGATCCAGCTTTTCCATATATTCCTGTAATTCTTCTTTACAGGTAATCTTCCTGTCCGACTGCACCTGGTCATCACATTGTATAATGTGGATATTGACTCTCTGAAAAAAGCTCCCTGCTTCACTTAAAATGCCATAGGTCTCCTCCAGAAATTTTTTTACCAGATCTCCTGAACAGGACATGGAAGTATCGATCACGATTGCAAAATCCTCCACTTTTTTCACTTCTTTCCATTCCTGTGGCTCGATCAGAGGCATATTTCCATAAAGGCGCAGTCCATAACTGTAAAATACATAATCAAAGCTGTCATCATCCACGGTAACCTCTTCCTTCAGTACAGCAAATTTATGCAAAAAGCTGCGGTAGTCATATCGCTGTCGGTTCTCAACCCGGACCTGATCCAGAAAATGCCCGGTATTTGATGCTGCTTCTTTCGAAAAAGTTTCCATATCGGTCTGCATTTTCTCGCTGATATCCTGCCACCTCTGGTTCATTTCGCTTTGTTTTTCATCATCTTCATCTTTTGCCCAGTACTTGTGATCATCCACGGTAAATTCCCGGGCCATGCGCTCCATCTCTCTGTCCGAAAGCTTCCATCTTACCAGTACTCCATAAATTTTTTCCGCTGTAAATACCTTGATTTCCTCTTTCAGATCCCGGTAGGTTCTCTGTCTGATCCAGGACTGGCTTTTTCGTATATTCTGGAGGTTCCAGTCGTCAATCACAGATTCTACCGCAATATCCGCCGCCAGGTTCCATACAAGCTCTTCCCGTCCATTTCTGCGAAATACATGTCGGAAAATGCAGTGCAGAACCAGATGTAGATAGGCGCGGTTTACCTCGATCCGGTTCTGCCTGTACTCACCTCCCAGCATCTGCCCGTTAAAATACATTGTCTCTCCGTCTGTAGCAAGAAGGTCTACCGAAAAATCCTGTACATAATAAAACGCCGAAAGCGCCACATCCATAAATCTCATCTTCATATACAGTTCGTTCCTCGTCAGAACCAGTATTTTATGTCCGATTTCTTCCAGACCCTGTTCTAATGACATTTCTTCCAATCTTTCCACCTTCTTTTACAATACAAACTTTTTCTTCTTTTTTGGAAAACTACGGTAACGCTCGTCCATCAAAATAGCTGAAATCTCGGTCTGTCCTGCATCTGCCGCATAAGTAATCGTTTTTTCCAACGCTTGTTCATCAAAATAATGCTCTCTGCAGCAAAAAAGCAGAACCTCCTGCGGATCTCCGGCGGCGATTTCGCGTCTTTCTTTCACCGCATGGATACAGCTTTCTCCAATTCCTTCCATATGCGCCTTTACATAATTTTCATAGCGCAGCTTTGCCGCATCTTCCAGCTTCCACGGATATCGCAGACGCGTCAGAGCCACACTGAAAATTGCCTCTTCCGAATCTCTTGCTTCAGAAAGTGCAAACAGCCGGTCGTATTTTCCATAATCCAGTTCCCGCCGGTAAAAGCACTCCCTGTACTCTCCACCGGAACCATAATAATGCGTCTCCACGATCCGCGCCGGCGTATTTTCCACCGCATCTGCGTAATATTCCGGAAACAAGATCTTCGTCTCCGTTCCCTGATAACGCAGTGTTGCAATGATCTGATACCGGATCTCCGTCAGAATTTCCTTAAGACAGGACTTATTTCCATCCATAAAATCAATCTCCACCTTCTCCAGACGGCATCCGGTAAATACCCCGCTCCCCATCCGCACGATTGCATCTGTCCCATGGAAAAGTTTCAGATTCATACATCCATAAAACGCATAATTTCCAATTGACTGTACAGTAGACGGAAGATGGATCTCCCTTACCATTCCACCACAGCAGAGTTCTTCCGGCTGCGCAAAACGATCATCCTCTTCATCTGTCTCTGTCTGATAAACAGATGCATTTTTCTCTTCTTCATCTTTATGCAGTGAAAATGTATATGGAGCAATGCGGATGACAGGAATTCCCTCTATCTGCTCCGGTACTTTTATGATTCCTGAATCCTGCCAGATTCTGAGAATTTCAAGTCCGTTTTCTATTTTCTGATATTGTATCTTCATAAATTTCACTCCTGAAATTGATTCTGTCTGTTCTATCCAATTAAGGATTATAGCAAAAAAAAGCAGATTTTTCCATTATCCGCTTCACACAATATATCGAAATCTCACGAAATATATCGTTATAGACAAAATTATTTACATATCTATAGAATTCCTTTATTCTATAGTTAGATAGTCAGTATGAATATTGGAAGGAGGTTCTTATGTATGACGTCAGGCATGTATTAAGAAAAGCCGGTCTTCGTTCCACGTACTCTGGTTATAACTATCTTGCTTCAGCAGTCACCCTCGTTCTCAAAGATCAGGAATTTTACCTGAAGAACGTAACCTCTAATCTTTACCGCGTTGTCGGTGAGCAGTATGGCGTTTCCAACATGTGTGTTGAAGCCGCCATCCGTACAATGATCAACAGTTATTGGAATCAGAATTCCAATAAAATTTTAAGCCCGCTGCTTGGTTATCCTGTATTTGACAAACCGACCGCATCCGAATTTATTTCGATGCTGGCTGATTATATCCAGGATCATTCCTCTCGTTAATTATTAGATACTGGTAGAACTTATGCATTATCGTATATCAGCATGGTATATACAGAATAACGTTAGTAGGCTGACATTTAAAAAAGGTGCAGCCTATGAGGTCGCACCTTTTTTATCAAACCGGATTTTCATAATTGGGGACGTTTTTCCATACGCGCTGTTTTAATTGCCACAACTACTATTTGAATCCGTATCAAACTCCGGATTGATTGCATAAAAGTTCTTACTGTTCAGATTATCCTGAACGATCCTTAAACTTTCTCCAAATCTTTGGTAATGTACAATTTCCCGCTTTCTTAAAAAACGAATCGGATCACATACTTCCGGGTCTTTTACAAGCCTTAAAATGTTGTCATACGTCGTCCTGGCTTTCTGTTCCGCAGCCATATCTTCATGTAAATCTGTAATTGGGTCACCCTTGGACTGAAAATAAGTTGCTGTCCACGGTGTTCCACTGGCTGCCTGCGGCCAAAGTGCAAGTGTGTGGTCCACATAATATTTATCAAAACCAGAAGCCTTAATTTCCTCCGGAGATAAATCCTTGGTAAGCTGGTAAACAATGGCACATATCATTTCCATGTGGGCAAGTTCCTCTGTGCCAATATCGGTTAAAATTCCTGTCACTTCTTTGTACGGCATGGTGTACCTCTGTGATAAATAACGCATGGACGCAGCTAATTCTCCATCCGGTCCACCAAACTGACTGATGATTACCTGGGCCATCTTCGGATTGGTCTGGGTAATTTTTACGGGATATTGTAAACGTTTTTCATAATTCCACATAAACTAACACCCTCCTTCCTGCCATGGCCATGGCTCATTGATCCAGTTCCATCTGTCTGAGCAGGAAGGAACAGCGGTATCTACTGTGAGTGGTCCATAATATTTTGCATATTCTTTCAACAACTGGTTCCTTTTTTTATTATATTCATAAAAAAAGTCCAGCGCTTCCTGATCACGAGGATGAGTGTCCAGATAAAGCTTCACATCATCTACCGCAAAGCTCGCATGACCAATCTGCATCAGGAGATCTTTTCTGCAAGGTTTGGAATTTGGCATTTCATTCATGCGTTACATCCTCCTTTCCCCTTAAACGGAAGATCAAGCTCTTCGAATATGGTTCCTCTGTGGAATCCTTTTCCGGCTTCGTAAATGTGTCTCCAACTCTGCCATGGCACATAAGCCATTGCGATCGGCATTCCATCCAACGCATCGTCCCGATCGCTACATCCAGATCGTTCTCGGTAAACAGGTGCTGACATCGATAGATTTCTTCCATCATTGTTCGCCATATATGAATTACTATTACAGTTATTGTTATTATTGCCACATCCACAATTTGCACGTCTCATATATGGATTATTATTTCTGCAATTTTGCATTGTTTTGGCTCCCCTTTCTTATATCTGCAATATTATTGTATGGTAATTTTTTAAAAAGGGTTCTGACTTTTGCATCCGGTATAATCTGATGCCCGTTTCCGTTTCAAACAGGTCGTAACATCAATAATGCCGCCAGACCATTTCTGATCTGACGGCATCTTTCTTTAGTATTTTATGATGTAACCGGATTGCTCCATTGCTATGCAATTCCCGCAATCCTCGAACACCTCATACTCCCATAAAACGGCGTGTTCACATCATTTTATGAATTTTTACCAAGTGTAACCTTGATATCTTTCTCTGTATATTCACCATTCTTATCCGGGATCTGTACGGTAAGCGTTACCTCTTCTCCGGCTTTATAATACTGAAGCTGTTCCTGAAGAGAGCTCATACCACTGATGGAACTTCCCTCAAAACCAGTAATGATCGATCCTTTTGTAAGGCCGGCTTTCTCAGCTCCGCCACCACTCATAACTTCTTTGACATAAACACCGGTCGGCATATTGTACATCTGTGCACCTTCTTCAGATACATCGTATCCCTTGATTCCAAGATATCCTCTTTCTTCATCTGAAACCTTGCTTCTTGTCTCTTTATTCATCAGATTCTGGATAACATCACTTGCATCAGAAATCGGAATCGCAAATCCCATACCCTCTACTGCCGAGCTGTTGATCTTTGCAGAGTTGATACCGATTACCTCACCATTTGCATTCAGAAGAGCTCCACCACTGTTACCAGGGTTGATTGCTGCATCTGTCTGGATGTATTCTCCGTCAAATCCATCAATTGTTCGTCCGGTTGCACTGACGATACCAGTTGTAACAGACTGCCCATAGCCAAGTGCATTACCGATTGCAATAGCAGGTTCTCCAACCTTCAGAGAATCTGAATCTCCAAGTGTTGCAACCTTAATCGCATTCATTGTATCGTCTGAAATCTTATCAAGCGGAACGGCTACGACTGCAAGATCCCTTGCGGAGTCTGTTCCTTTAATCTGCGCTTCCACGCTGTTACCATCATTAAATGTAACAGTAAGTGTATCGCTTCCTTCTACAACATGGTTATTGGTAACAACCAGGAGTTCTGAATCATTCTGGCTGATGATGATACCGGATCCGGCGCTTTCACTCTCCTGCTGGCTGATTCCTCCGAAGAAATTCTGTACTTCCTGTACGCTCATATTGGTAATAGAAACGATTGACGGAAGTGTATTTTCAACGATATCTGATACATCAGATGTCACTGTACTGGTAGATGTTGTAAGCTTTGCGTTCGATACAGTCTTTGTTGTGCCTACGGTACTCTTTGTATTCTTTCCAAGCAGCTTACCAGTCAGATAACTGGTTCCCTGCATCGTCACACCGCCGACTGCCCCAAATAATACGGCTGCTCCTACAACAAGTGCGACTTTCTTTGCGTAACCTTTTTTCGGTTTTGGAGCTTTCGGATTCTGCTGCGGTCCTGCTCCGAATCCCTGCTGATTGTCTGCTCCTCTATTTTCATCTGAATCTGGTCTGTAATAATTGTACTGATTGTCCATCATTCAAGACTCCTTTCTTTTCCTTTTCTATAGTTAAGAGTTTAGTCCATAATTGTGATGAAAGTGTGATAAAATATGAAAAAAAAGATGAACGGCACATTTTTATGTCGTTCATCTCGTTTATTCAACAGGAAATTCCGCTGGAACTTCCTGCATCACTTTATTCAACCGTTACAGATTTCGCCAGATTACGCGGCTTATCTACATCCAGTCCCTTTGCAACGGATACATAATATCCCATCAGCTGCAGCGGAATCACTGCAAGCGATGCCTCAAAATGCTCATCTGTCTTTGGAATGTAAACTACAAAATCAGCGGTATCTTCGATACTGTAATTGCCATAAGTTGTAAGTCCCATCAGATATGCACCACGGCTCTTGCACTCTACCATGTTGCTGATCGTCTTTTCATATAATTCCGGCTGTGTCAGCACACCGATCACAAGCGTTCCATCCTCTATCAGAGAAATGGTTCCGTGCTTGAGTTCTCCCGCTGCATATGCCTCTGAATGAACGTAACTGATCTCTTTCATCTTCAGGCTGCCTTCCATACAGATTGCATAATCAATTCCACGTCCGACAAAAAATGCGTCCTTTGCGTTTGCCTGCTTTGCTGCAAACCACTGGATTCTTTCTTTATCTTCAATAATCTTTTCAATCTTCTCCGGGATTGCCTGTAATTCGGCAATATAATTTTCATACTGCTCTTCAGTGATTGTATTTTTTACTTTGGCAAACTGAATTGCAAGGATGTAAGAAGCCATCAGCTGTGTACTGTACGCTTTCGTTGTTGCCACAGAGATCTCCGGTCCTGCAAGAGTATAGAATACCTTATCCGCTTCTCTTGCAATAGAAGATCCAACTACATTGACAATTCCAAGTGTACGGATTCCCTGCGCTTTTGTCTCACGGAGCGCTGCAAGACTGTCTGCAGTCTCTCCTGACTGGCTGATAATGATCACCAGACCATTTGGATCCAGAATTGGCTTACGGTAACGGAATTCAGAAGCCAGCTCCACACGAACAGGAATCTTCACCAGATCCTCGATCACATACTGTGCCACCATACCTACATGGTAAGCAGAACCACATGCTACAATGTAAATCTGGCTTGTTCTCCGGATATCCTCTTCCGCTAATCCGATATCAGTCAGATCAATCTTTCCGTCTTTTAATACAGAATTCAGAGTATCCTTAACCGCTCTTGGCTGCTCATGGATCTCTTTCATCATAAAATGCTCATAACCGGCTTTTTCAGCTGCTTCCGCATCCCAGTCAACAGTTTTCATTTTTTTCTGGATCTCTTCTCCGTCCAGATTGTAGAAGGTAATTTCCTCTTTGCTGACCTTTGCCATCTCCAGGTTGCCAATATAGTATACATTTCTTGTATATTTCAAAATAGCCGGCACATCTGATGCAATAAAACTCTCTCCATCTCCTACGCCAAGAATCATCGGACTGTCTTTTCTTGCCACATAAATTTCTTCCGGATAATCCTTGAACATCACAGCAAGCGCATAAGATCCACGAATGCGGACCAGGGAATGGTTGATCGCATCTACCGGTGTTCCTTCATACTTTTTATAATAATAATCGATCAGCTTAACAGCAACCTCTGTATCCGTCTCAGAGTAGAATGTATATCCTTTGCGGAGCAGCTTGTTCTTTAACTCCTGATAGTTTTCAATAATACCGTTGTGTACAGCAACTACATTGCCATCGTCACTCATATGCGGATGCGCATTGTTCTCTGACGGTTCCCCGTGTGTTGCCCATCTGGTGTGACCGATTCCACAGGTTCCCGGAACGGCTGCACCACCATTGGTCTTCTCAAACAGTACTTTCAAACGGCCTTTCGCCTTGATAACTTCTGTCTCTTCTGTTCCATTACGAACAGCAAGTCCTGCTGAATCATATCCACGATACTCCAGCTTTGACAGTCCATCCAGTAAGATCGGAGCCGCCTGCTGCGATCCAACATATCCTACGATTCCACACATTTATCTATATCCTCCAGTCTTTTTTGCGAAAATAAATTTTACTCTTTTCGTTACATTGTAGCAAACATGGGACTTTTTGTAAAGAATAAGCGGGAATAACAATCGTCATCCCCGCCTTTCTCTTTAATCCAGATCAATAAAATCCATTTCGAAAGTATCACCTTTTTTACGCTTTTCTTTCTTGATATTATAATCATCGAACGAATCAAAGTCGTCATCATCAAAATAGTCATCAAACTCATCAACGTTGCGAGTATCATCACTTATTCCTTCGTCATCATAATCATCGTCGAAGTCATCATCATAATAATCATCATCGTCGAAATCATCATCGAAGTCGTCATAATCATCTTCGAAATCATCATCCTGTCTCTTTTTGAACTGTGATTTCTTTTCTGCCTTAACAGGCTGGATCGGTTTTACCGGATTACGTTGCGGCTCATCGTCCAGTTCATATTCATCATACAGATCATCCAACTCTCTGTTGCGGTTATGTAACTTCACAACGGAAACAAGAAGGAAGATTACCAGAAGAATAACGATAACTGCTGCCGCTGCTACAAACCAGATCAGATGATCGGAAATCTTTTCTAAAATTGCGTCAAACTTGCTTGCACTCTTCTTATCCGGTGTAGTCGCAGACTTCGGAGTCTCCATTCTCTGATAAGTATGCTCTACAGAGTCATATAAATAGAGGGATTCTTCACCGTCATTATTTACTGCATATAATACATAGAAACCATCGCGGTCCGGTTCATCCCAGATTTCAAAAGTCTTGCCGTTGATCTCCAGATTTCCTTTTGAATACTTTGATGGCATAGACACTTTACTGCCTGCATCAAAAATTACGATAGAATAAGTATCTGAAATCACAACCTGTTCTGCCGGTGAGAAGCTGCTGTCAGATGAATCATACATCCAGAAATCGCCTTTTCCATCACCGTCTACCAGGTAAGCCATCTGAAGTCCTGTCTTTTCCTGCACAGCACCTTTATACGTCGAATCATTATAAGTAATCTCTCCTGCTGTAAATCCAGCTGGAATCATGCTGTCTGAGAAATCACCGGATAACGTATACTCCTGACCATCAATCGTAACACTTGTTCCACTCGCAACATCCTTGATCTTGCTCGGATCTCCTGCTCCGATCGTAACATCCGCATATCCTTCTTCACATGCCACACTTGATCCAGCGCTGTCTGTAACCATCGCATCTCCCTGTTCAAGTCTTGTACTTCCTTCCTGGAGAGCCTGGAATTTCATTGTAAACTCAATCCGGTCACTACTTCCGTCACCTGAACCTTTAAATGTCAGATTACCATCCGTGTCTGCATTCACTCCGTCTCCCTCTTCAAATCGCATATAAGAAGGATCGTAAGTCATATGAATCGTCGCGTCTCCAATTACATCTCCGCTGACAACAGCTGTACCTGTGATCGTAAATTCATCCCCGACACTTGTCTCAAGATCAGAAAAGAATATCACACCATTTGCAGCCAACGCCATCACAGAAAAACATGGTACGATCAGACATACAGACAAAAGAATTGTCGCTATTTTTTTCGTAAACTTCATCTTCATGTACTTTCCTCTTTCTAACCATATTAATTATAAGTATAAATACTCTTAGATTCTATCTTACACTTTTTATGGGGAAATGTCTACTTGTTTGTAGAATTTCCTAACTTGTCACTTTGTACTTTTCTAGTTCTTTTTCATTTTCTTCTACACCAAACTTTGCAAACGGAAGCATTAAAAAGACATCACAGAATAATTCAAACATATGATGTTCCATTACTGAATGAATACAGATAATTACCATAACCGCCAATATATATGGCTGATTTATGTTTCTAATCATTATAATTGAAATCATCAGCATAATTAGAATAAATACTACTAATCCTAATCTTAACAATATATTTACATACGAACTATCAAGGAAAAAATAGCCTTGAACCGGTTCCGTTGTTCCTCCATTTCCTATCATTGGAATATTCTGTCCCCATAATTTGATATCGTATCGTTCAAATGCTTCTTTTCCGATTGCAAGACGTGTTGAAAAAAGAGTGTTTAATTTAGCCATCCATGTAATTTCCGGATTATAAAATCTCGATGTAAGAATCATAAATCCAGCAAGACCATAAGGTATTACAAGACACAGACATTTTAATAGTATCGATGGCTTATACTTAGTTCCCTTCTTTTCAGCCAATGCGTTCCTGATTTTTAAATAAATCACACATAAAATTAGTAAAATCATTACTGCTTCACTTGTTCTTACATCACAATATTTTTCAAAAAAGATAACACTGATTATCATCATTCCGATTTCAATCCAACTACATCTCACTTGTCTAATCAATACCCATGCTGCAATCATATAAACAACATGCGCTGCAAAATCTGTTGGATAAATAAACCCAAATGCCATTCTCACTTTTTCGCCTCGATGATAAACCAAATTTGTAATCAATCCAGTATATCCTGCTATCATTGTACAAATTGTAATTGGAACTTTAACAATCAAATATACTTTCAAGATTTTTTTATACTCAATACCATTTGCACCTATAATCAAAAAACCGGTTTCTAACAATGTATCAATTCCTGAATGTCCTTTTGCAATTGCAAATGCTCCCATTAAAATCACTATTAATAATATTTTCCTTATCTCCGAAGGCTTCATTATCATATACCGAAATAATACTGCAAGACCGATTGCTACCTGAACATAAAAAAAGAAAAACTCCGGCCATGGAATATGTGCCATAGTTGCCCAACTATAATTCATAATCAGCCAAACTGCAAAAGTAACTAAGAAACATATTTCTGAAGTATGACATTTAAATTCATAAGAACTATTTTGCCAACTGGATTCCATTCTGTCAATCATTGTTTTTACTAATTGCATATTTATTTAACTCTCTTTCTTCTTTGATAAACATTTAATAAGTATAACAAAAATATTTTCCCTATACAATTTTTTTAATTTCTTAAGAAAAACTTCGGTATAAACCGAAGTTTTTCTCTCTAATTTCCATTATTGCCTGTTTCTCCCACATCACTACTATCGTTATTATCTGGTGCCGGAGATGGGGCTGGAGTAGGATCTGGCTCTGGGGTTGGTTCTGGCTCTGGGGTTGGTTCTGGCTCTGGAGTTGGTTCTGGCTCTGGAGTTGGTTCCGGATCCGGTGTTGGAGTTGGTTCCGGGGTTGGTTCCGGATTTACTGTCGTATTATCTCTATATCCTCCATCCCAATAACTTTCTCCTGAATTGCCTCCATCATACCAATAATTATTATTATCAGAGCCTGCATTATCCTCATAATAATAATCGTCCTGTGTATATCCTTGCCAGTCATCCGGTGTCTCAATAGCACTCGTATCCACTCCTGCATCTGGTTGATTCATTTGGGAATTCTGGTCATTTGTATTATTTACTTTATTCTGCTCTTCTTCCCGTTTTTTCTGCAATTCATTGATATCTGTCACATCATTGATAAGCATATCGTAAAATGTCGACTTTTCTGACAATGCCTTATTAAATTCTTCTCGTCCATATTGTTCACTCAACGTTTCACAATCTGAGAATAGATTTACTCCTAATGCAAGTCGATCTCCTTTTATTTCAACGCCCAACGCCGCCAATGTAGTAGGAAACATATCTAATGTAGCAAATTTCCGATTATGTGTTTTTTCAAATGAAGTATCTAATCCTTCTGGCAAATTAATAAACACATTGTACACACTACGTTCATAGTCTTCGCTAACATCATTGCAAAAATCTGAATCCATCGTTAAATGGTCACCGCTCAAAATAATTGTTGTATTATCATAAAAAGGCTGTTCCTGAATCCATTTAATAAATTGATTAAGTTGTCTACTTGAACATGCCATTACGTTTGCATACTGATTATCTCCAAATTCATTTTGACATTGTTCACATACATATCCATCTTCAAAATGTGTATCTACTGTCAATAATGTCAAATTAAATGGTTCATCCTTGGAACTTAGTTCTGTCAATTTTTCTTGTGCATTTGCAAATAATTTTTGATCTTCCATTCCCCACCACACATGGTAGTCTGATGGAATCTTCCCTGTCTCTATGGCAGTGTTATAATCCCAGATTTCGCAATCTCCATGGCTTTCAAAATATGCTCTTCTTCCACCAAACATTGCATCTGATCCTAACATAAAACATTGATTATACCCCGCATCTGCTAATATATCTTCCAAATTCACTGCCTGTGAAGAAAAACTTTCCTGCTCACCTAAAGTTTCATTGTTACCATTCTTTATAGGCAACCCGGAGGTCTGTGCAAAAATCGCTCCCATAGTCCATCCTGAACCAGTGGAAGGAACTCCACCTCCCAATTTATCATTGTTTGAAAAATTAGTATTTTCTTTTGCTAATTGTGTTAATTCCGGAATACAATTAAAATCCATTCCTCCGCCATCTTCTTTTGATGCATACGTTGATTCCATTGACTCTAAAAATATATAAATCAGGTTCCTTTTCTGCTCTGGAAATGTAATTTCTGTTGTACGTGGATCCACATAATTCTGTTCAATAAAATGAGACTCCTTTTTTTGATTTACCAAATACTCTTTAACATCTAATTCATCATATACTTTATAAGCTGCCCCAGCTGCACTTCCACACGAAATCACTGTTATAAGAAATAACGAAATCATACATTTTCCATGCTTGGCTTTTAATCCAATAATCAGAAAAATCATTGTAAATAGTACCAATACCGCCATTGGAACACATGCATTTATACCATCAAGTACTACATCTGAATTTGTCCCTTCAAGCGGAACTTTTAAGTGAAAAATAATTTCATCAATAGATAATAATCCCCATGTATCTAAAACCCAATTACCTAAATTATATAGAATCCATCCTAAAACAGATAGTATAATCATTAAAATACAATAAAACCCGTACCCTATACTTTTTATCTTCTTTCGTTTCATTTATTTTCATATCCTTTACTTACTATTTACAGAAATATACATAACTAGTAAATCACAAAATACCTGAAAAAGCAATGTGCAAAAATACAACAATTTTTCAAAAACGTCAAATCAGGATATGCTTTTCAACATATCCTGATTTATCCAAACCCTTTATAATTCCTTAGCCACTATCTCCAGTGCCGCCTCAATTACCTTATCCATATCATAATACTTATAATTTCCAAGACGTCCACCAAAGATCACATTCTTTTCCTGATCCGCAAGCTTTCTGTATTCTTCAAACAGCTTATTGTTCTGTTCGTTATTTACCGGATAATATGGTTCCATTCCTACTTTCCATTCTGAAGAATACTCTTTGGAAATGACAGTCTTTTCCTGTTTTCCAAATTCAAAATGCTTGTGTTCGATGATACGTGTATAAGGAACTTCTCTTTCGGTATAGTTCACAACTGCATTTCCCTGATAGTTGTCTGTATCAAGTACTTCTGTCTCAAATCTTACCGAACGATATTCCAGTGCTCCAAGCTTGTATCCGAAGTATTCATCAATCATTCCGGTAAACAGTGTCTTCTCTGCGATATCCGGATTTTCTTTGATAAATTCAAAGTAATCGGTATCTGTCTTTACTTCGATTCCGTCCAGCATCTTTTCAATGATCTTTGTATATCCGCCGATCGGGATTCCCTGATATCTGTCATTGAAGTAATTATTGTCAAATGTAAATCTTACCGGTAAACGTTTGATGATGAATGCCGGAAGGTCTTTGCAGGCACGTCCCCACTGTTTTTCAGTATAACCTTTTACCAATTTCTCAAATACATCTTTTCCTACAAGAGATAATCCCTGTTCTTCCAGGTTCTTCGGCTCTGTGATTCCTGTCTCTGCAACCTGTTTTGCGATCATATCTTTTGCTTCCTGTGGTGTCTTGATGTTCCACATTTTGCTGAATGTGTTCATGTTAAATGGCAGGTTGTAGAGCTCGTCTTTGTAAATTGCTACCGGTGAGTTAATGTAATTATTGAACTCTGCGAACTGATTGATGTAATCCCAAACCTGTTTGTTAGATGTGTGGAAAATATGTGCACCATATTTGTGAACATTAATTCCTTCAATATTTTCACAGTAAATATTTCCACCGATATGCGGACGCTTGTCAATTACCAGACAGGTTTTTCCTTTTTTCTTTGCTTCGTGAGCAAATACTGCCCCATATAATCCTGATCCTACTACTAAATAATCATACTTCATAATACTAAATCCTCTCTTTTATTTCTTTGTAATTTTATCTTTTATCATCTTTCCCATTCCGACGACACTTCCCACTCCATAACTTAAATGAAGTAAAAAGAAGATTCCCGGAAGCAAAAGCTGACATATATGCTTCGCCTCATTTTTTACAGACAGAATTGCCATTCCAATTGCACCACACCAATAAGTGATCCACATGGCAATCGCCAGAAATGGCTTCTTTAGTGCTACCAAAATGGATGTCACAAGAATCGCAATCACAAAAGCAAACGGCACAAAATGATAAATGCTGAGACATCCAGGACATACGCCAAGAGTTCTTGCTACCCAGTCTCCATTGCCGTATTTCTGCTTCATCATTCCCGGAATCGAACTTCTCACATATTGCCAGGAATGAATCTGCGGATCGTAGCATAAGCGGTATCCTGCCTGCCGGATCCGGTAATGCATCTCATTATCTTCCGTTCTTCCCAGATTTTCATTGAAAAGTCCAACCTTTTCAAATACTTCTCTCCGATACGCTGCATGGAACATGGACTTTACATATTTCTTTTCATTCTCTCTCCGGAAGCCTGCGATTCCACTTCCGAACATCGAACTTTCTGCGTTCAGTAGAAGTTTCTGCCACGGTGTGTCCTTCTCCGGCAGATTCGGTCTTGGTCCCCCGGTGACATATTCTCCGCTTTCCATGCATTCTACGTTCTTGGAAACAAAATCCTCCGGAATGCGCCCATGTGCGTCCAGACGGATAATAATATCTCCGGTTGAACTACGGATTGCCTGATTCCATCCGGAGGCCTGATTGTTCCCCGGATTTTCCGTAACAAAACAGTTATGATACTGCGGATTTTCTTCGGCAAAACGTTCCATAATCCGTCTGGTTCCATCTGTTGAACTGCTGTCCACCATCACAACTTCGATCTGCTCTGCCGGGTAATCCTGTTTTGTGATATCCTCCAGCAAGTGTGGAAGATACTCTTCTTCATTGCGCGCAATCGTGCAAACTGATACTAACATACATTTCTCCTATACTGTAGTTCTTATCGCAATACTGCAAATACTGTCATAAACATGGTCATGAAATCTCTCCACAGACTGTATTTGCGCAGATCTTCCAGATTATAGCTCATCTTCTCCGGAAGCACTTCATGAATATAAGCATAATCCACATCTTCTACATGCTCCAGCATTTCACCCTCATCTTTGTAGCATACGCTGGCTCTGGAAGTGATTCCTGCCGGTAACAAAAGAGTCGCATACATTTCTTTCGTATATCCTTTTACATACTTCACAACTTCCGGTCTGGTTCCAACAAAACTCATCTCTCCGCGAAGAACATTGATAAGCTGCGGAAATTCATCAATCCTGCAGCCACGGATCACTTTTCCAACCCGTGTCAGTCTGGAATCCTGACTGATTGTAACCTGTGTTCCCATCTTATCAGCGTTCTGCACCATAGTACGGAATTTCAGAATGTGAAATTTCTTTCCATACTGTGTCACACGCACCTGCTTGTAAATCACCGGTCCCGGTGAATCCAGCTTGATTGCAATACTGATGACTAACATGATCGGTGATAAAATGATAAGTAAAATCATCGAAAGCAGAATGTCAAAATATCTCTTTAATCTTAATTCTTTTTCGTGTCTGATCAGAATATCATAGTATTGTTTTACTTCGTCTGTTCTCATAAACTTCGGAAGTTCGTCCCATTTTCTCATACAGCATTCCTATCCGATGCATTCCTTCAATACATCTGTCACGTATTTTACCTCTTCATCGGTGAGTTTCGTATGAAGCGGTAATGTAATTGCATTTTCAAATAATGCATAAGCATTTGGATAATCTTTGATATCAAATCCCATATTTTTGTATGCAGATAACAACGGTAACGGTTTGTAATGCACATTCGTTGCTACGCCATGCTCTGCCATCTTCGTAATGATCTCATTACATTCTTCCCGTGTTTTTCCCTGAACACGGATCAGATACAAATGTCCGCTGGACTTATGATCTGTATCAAAATGATTCAGTACATTCACAGGAAGACTTTCCAGTGCTTTATCATACATTCCTATGATTTCCCGGCGCCGTGCTAATAATGCATCATAGCGCTTTAACTGTACCAATCCAATAGAAGCCATGATATCGGTCATATTGCATTTGAAATAAGGTGCCACAACATCATACTCCCATGCGCCAAGCTGCGTCTTAGCAAGCGCATCCTTGGACTGGCCATGCAGTGAAAAGAGCATATATTTTTTATAAATGTCATCATCATCCACACCTTCGATCGGGCGCCATGTGACTGCTCCTCCTTCCGCTGTGGTAAGATTCTTTACTGCATGGAAGGAAAAGCTTGTGAAATCTGCAGCCTGTCCACATTTCTTTCCTTTTCGCTCTGCGCCAAATGCATGTGCAGCATCTGCCACCACAATCACTCTGCCAAACTTCTCCTGAAGTTCATTTGCCGGATGGAAAAGTGATTTCTTTGCTTCTACAATTTCAAATATCTTATCATAGTCACACATAATTCCGGCAAGATCTACCGGGATAACCGCTTTCGTCTTCTCTGTGATTGCATCTGCCAGCTTCTCATAATCCATCTCGTAAGAATCTTTTGCCACATCCACCAGAACCAGTTTTGCACCTACATGCTCTACTACACTGGCGGATGCAGTATAAGTATAGGCAGTTGTAATTACTTCATCTCCCGGTCCAATTCCCAAAAGACGCAGTGTCATCTCCAGGCAGGCTGTTGCCGAATTCAGACAAACTACTCTATTAGTCCCTATATATTCTGCCAACTGTTTTTCAAAAAGCTTTGTCTTTGGTCCGGTTGTGATCCAACCACTTCTTAACGTATCTACAACTTCTGCTATTTCTTCCTCTGTGATATCTGGGGGTGAAAAAGCGATATGCATATTCTCCATAAATAATCTTCTTTCTTTAAAATAAAATATACTATGTAACAATTATTACAAAATTATTACATAGTATATACTACCAAAAAACTCCATAAAATACAATTAAAACTATTTCTTAACTACTTTTCTGCTATTTTTTGAACACAATCAGCTTGCTGATCACATAATTAAGCACAATTACGATCACCTGTGCCACTATCTTAACCAGCATACTGTTCATTCCCAGATTCGTGATGAAAATGAATAAGATCAGTTCCTCAATTACCAGCGTTGCTACTCGGCCGCCTATAAAACTGGTGATTTCTTTGATAAAATCAGCTGCTGTACTTGCATTTGAATCAAACACCCAAATCCTGTTAGTTATATAAGCAAATGCAACTGCCAGTATCCATGAACCAATATTTGCTACCAGAGCATTCCATCCTATCTGAATGTTAAAAAATGCATAAGAGATAATACTTACTAAAAAAGTTAAGCCACCAAAGAATAAGTATAATAATATTTCTTTATTTTTTTTGTAAAATGGATTAAAAATCCGTAAAACTGGAAGTTCCATGATGCGGTCAAATATATCTTTCTCTTTTTTCATTACTAACTTTCTCTATTTACCTTTCGCTATTTTATACAACCGCTTTATTCTGGTTTTTGTTTCAAGCTTTGTACGTGCATAAAATCTTTTCAAATGATATTTTTCGATTATCTTTATTACCTCACGTGCCAAATTCTGCTTATTTTTAGGTTCAATATATATTAAATCTGGAACAATAAAATCAATAAACCAGTCAAAATATGATTTTCCCCATTTATCTAATATCTTTTTTCTATCCCAATATTCAGTAATAGTCTCTAAATTTTTCACATGTTGCTGAAGCCTTATCTCGTTTTCTGCATTATATTTCTGCATAAATGATCCGCTTCTATAACTTTGATAATAATGTAATTCATCAGAAATATACTGCACCCTTTGAGCCATTGGAACTGTTTGAAACAAAAATACCAAATCTTCACCAAACTTAACGCCTTCGATAAATCTTATTTTATTATCATTTAAAAAATCTCTTGAAAACGCATGATTCCAAATAAATGGTGTAGCATTTTGTTCTTTGAATAGAGCTTTCTCACTTGGTTTGTCATAATATTTATCTCGGCTTTCCAGATTCCATACCACCCACGGATCCGGCTTTGGGATTTCCGGAAAAGGAGTAGAACCATATACAATGATATCAGCATAATGATTTATTCGTTCTTCATAAACTCGTTCACATGCATTTTCTGCCAAATAATCATCTGGATCCAAAAACATGATCATATCCCCTGTTGCAGCATCAATTCCAGTATTTCTTGCCGCTGCAACTCCAGCATTTTTTTTATTAATTAACAGTACTCTTTCATCTGCTTTCATCTGCTTTTCTATAATTTCAGCTGAATTATCAGTTGATCCATCATTTACACAGATAATCTCTATATCTAAAAGAGACTGACATCTTAAGCTCTCCAAACATCTGCTTAAATAATCCGCCACATTATATACTGGTATAACTACTGAGATTTTCGGCCCTTTAAACATGATATTCCTCCAATAATCTTCTTGCATCCTAATTGAAATGTATACACAACCCCATCATCTTTTATACTCTGAATTCCACCAAGAATTTTTCTCGGCAAAAACGTAATAAGTCTCCCGATACGATATGAGTATGACTTTTTAATTTTCTTTAATTCTTTCATTGAATATCCTGGCTTATTAAGTGCATATTCATTATAAAATCCTATAGGATCTTCCGCCCATTCTTTTACAGCTTCCCATTTATACTCTTCAAAGTATCGCGAATCCATTGTTCCTTTTTCAAAGCATTCTTTGAACTCCTGACCAGCTCTCTCTAAGAAAATATATTTGAACCTTGGACTTAATCGATCAAGATTCCACATATAAGTATCATACTTAATTCGATTACATACACATTCTAACACTCCACGATGTAAAGGATTCGTCTCAAGGAATTTATGCATCTCTTCATATTCATCACATACACAAAAAACTTTCTTCGGAGAATTTACTGAAGAATTCTCATTATCCTGACGATAATGCAAATATGCTTCCTGTAACAGCTGAACACGTTTAGCAAGACACATTACTTTAAAGCTAAAACTCGTATCCTGGAACGATGCTCCTGGTGTTTCATTAAAACGGATTTTATTTTCTCGAATAAAATCTTTTCTATAAATAGCAGACCAAATCGTCGGCTTCAAATTAAAAAATTCTACCATTTCCATCGGTGCATTAAAATCTGTAGCCGGACAGAATGTTTTTCTTGCACGTACTTTAGATACAATTTCTTCTTTTTCATTTCTTTCTTTCGGAATCGAATAATAATAGTAAAATCCTGATTTCACCACATCCAACTGATTGCTTGAAGCTATATTATACATTTCTTCAAACATCTCCGGATCCGCATAATCATCCGACTCAACAATACCGATATATTCGCCCTCTGCCATATCAAATCCACGGTTCATGGAATTTCCATAACCACTGTTTGGTTTTGTAATTACTTTTACACGTGGATCCTTATCCATATATTCCTGGATAATCTGTGGTGATGAATCTGTTGATCCATCATCTACACAAATAATTTCGATATCTTTCAATGTCTGATTTACAATACTGTCAAGACACTGACGAAGATATTTTTCTACGTTATAAATTGGTACTACTACTGATACTTTCGGTGATCCCATATGCTCCTCCTTATAAATCCATGTTTTTATCTAATTCCAGATAATGATTCCAAAAATCCTTTGAAGTAAAGGTACCAAACATATTTCGGTACTGTTTACATACTTTATCATATCTCTGGTCAATATGTTTACATACTTTAAAAAATTTAATGTAAGATGCTATCATCGTAATAACACTTCTTTTTGCATCCAGCACATGATCTGTACTGTCTATATACAGCACTTCTTTATATCGATATAAATCATAAATATTCGGATATGGAATTTCTGCTTTTGGCTTTCCATGTCTTGCCGGCAAAAAATGTCCATTCATCGTAGCCATTTTCCAGATCTTTTCCATAAATGGAACATTCTCTCTTTGCTCTTTTCCATATGGGCTAAGATCTTCTTCCGTCAAACCTTTGTAACCGATAAAATCTTCTTTAGATTTCATCTCATAGTTATATGCCGCCAGTTTTTTGTGAATCTCTATTCCATCCTGCTCGCTGAACCATTTTGCTCCTTTTAAGAAATCAAGTGTTCCAAGTAGATTTAAATCCACATACTTATAACGATACTTTCCTATATTGCTACTAATCTCTTTAAATAAAACCTTTTTAAATTGTTTGGCTGTAAACTTTTCGTCATGAATTGCATTCAATATTGCCAAGTTGCGAATATCATAATATTCATTTGTTCCTGGACACTTATTTTCAAACGCTTCATGCCATACACAAATTCCATTTAATAAAATAAATTCCCCATTTGCACGTAATCCATATTCAATATCATCTCTATGAATAAATAATGGCAGCGGCAATTTGTTTTTGTTAATAAACGTAACTGGTATGCAGGAATACCACCATCCCACATAATCATGTTCAATCTCAACTTCATTTGTAATGCATTCTGCCAGTGAAGTCATATCAAAATCATGGTTATGCGCAATCATATCTCCATTATTCCATAATGCTCCGCTTTCATACTGGATACTTGGATGATCCAGTCGCATCAGAGCTCCACCAATCACATAATTATAATATTTCTTCTTTAAATGTTTTAAGAAAAGATAATTTCTTTCAATTGTTTCCGGTAATATAATTGCATCATCATCCATTAACAGAACGTGACTTATTTTTTCTTCGCCATTTAAATATTCCAGCATGGTACGGGTAAACCCACCTACTCCACCCAGATTTTTGTTTTTTACGACATGAATTTCTGGATTTTCAATTTTCTCTGGTTCTAGCGTACCCGCATTATCCGAAATACAAATTTTAATATGTCCATACGCTTCTGCTGCCGGATTATTTAAGATTCCTTCTTTCAGGAGATTCATATTACGCTCTACATATTTTTCTCTCTTGAACGTACAGATTCCTATTCCAATACAGATATCATTCTCTTCTAGATCCGTCTGACCTGTTGAGAAATCAACCTCATAAAGCACCGCCTCTGACACTGCTTCAATTGTAACTCCAAGCATTCCTTCTTCTGGAAGTGCAACTTCATTTGAAGTCACATATTCCATGCCATCCGACTGGATTTCCTCGTCCAGTACACCATGTCTTTCTACATCTCCATCTTTCACCTGAAGATGATCTATTTTTACTTTTACAATTCCATTCAGCTTTAATCTAAGATAAACAGACTCAACTCCAACATATTTTTTCCACTTCAGGCATGAAAATAAATTAAAATATGTTTCCAGATTTACTTTTTCCAAAGTCTTTAACTCAACTTTTTCCTTGTTTTTCACAACATCATCAGTTGTTTTCATATAAAGCTGAGTCGTCTCTTCTGAATGCGGAAATAAAGCAAATTTTTGTAGTATCATATTTCTCCCATCAAACTATTCATTCATATACTCATTGGTTACTTCTTCAACCAGACCACTTTTTCTTACCACACCTTTATCAATCCAGATTGCATGATCACACAGCTTTCTTACAGATTGCACATCATGTGACACATATAAAAGTGTCGTTCCACCGCTGAGCATATCTTCCATTCTTTTATAGCATTTTTCCTGGAACTGATAATCTCCAACAGAAAGAATCTCGTCTACAACCAGAATATCCGGTCTTACCATCGTCGCAATCGCAAATCCAAGCCTTGCCTGCATACCAGATGAAAAGTTCTTGATCGGCACATCAAGGAAATCCCACAATTCTGCAAATTCAATAATTTCATCAAAATGTTCTTCCATAAATTTTCTTGAATGCCCCAGTACTGTCCCATTCAAAAATACATTCTCTCTCGCTGTCATATTCATATCAAATCCAGCGCCCAATTCAATCAGAGGTGCTATCGTCCCTCGCGTGGTAACTGAACCTTTATACGGTTTTAAAATCCCACAACATGCTTTTAAAAGAGTTGATTTTCCAGAACCATTAGTTCCGATCAAGCCCCACGCTTCTCCCCTCTTCACTTTCAGATTTACATCTTTTAACGCCAGAAACTCCTGAAACATCAATTCATGCTTAATCAGTTTAATTACATATTCTTTTAAATTATCCACCTTTTCAGATGCCATGTTGAACCGGATCGTAAGATGGTCAACATCAACAATATATTCTTCGCTCATTATCTTTTCTCCTAGATATACAAAATGAAGTTATCCTGTGTTTTCTTAAACACACCAAGTCCAATTGCCAGCATAATAAATGCCATCACCCAGCAGCCAATAAAAATTCTAGGTGTTGTAAAATGTCTGTATAAAACAAGATCTCTGAAAAACTGGATATAATAATACATCGGATTGCAGTATTCTACCAGTTTTCTCAGCCAGTCTGGAAGAAGATCAATTGGATAAAACATCGGTGTCACATACATCCATGCTACAGTAATTGCATTATAAATATACTGAATGTCTCTAAAGAAAACATTTGCTGCAGATAAGAAGAATCCCATTCCACACACAAAAATATAAAGCGGTATAATTACCAGCGGGAATAATAAAATATATGGTGAAAATGGTGCTCTTGTAATCAGCATCACCAAAATCAATGCTCCCATTGAAAAAATAAGATCGATCATTGAGCTTGTTACTTTTGATAATGTAAAAATATATTTTGGTACATAAATTTTCTTAATCAGTGCTCCGTTATCCAATACTGAATACATGGACATATGGGTTGCATTGTTCATAAAATCAAACAGTGCCTGTCCAGTAAGCAGATAAACCGGAAAGTTTTCTATTCCTCGCTGAAACATCTGTGAAAATACAAGAGTCATTACTAACATGATCAGTAATGGATTCAAAATGCTCCATACATATCCCAGAAAACTTCTTCTGTATTTTAATTTTACATCTCTGACTACCAGTTCTCTTAATAAATCCTTATACCTAAAAAATGTATTTATCCTATCTCTTGTCACACTCATTTTTCTTCTCCATCTTAATATGAATTTCTTCGTCCTTTAAAAGCAAAAACCGCTAACGGGAATGCAGCATATCGAGTTTTCCTCAAAACCAGAACAGCCGGATTTTTTACTCTGTCATAAACTTCCCGGTTTTTATGATAAAAATATGCATCTAATTTCATTGCTTCTTTTCTCATACCATTCTTAAGAGGAAAACTTATATAAATCTTCATCTGACTGGTAAGAATTGTTGCTGTCAGCTCACGGATATACTCCAGATTGGCTGCCGGAGCAATCTTTTCTGCTTTCTTGCAATAGCTGTTCAGCCGCATAAGCACACGCAAATGATTTTTTAGATTCTTCTGCATCTTCTGTATAAACATACTCTGTCCCGGAAGTCCCAGCCGATACTGATAAACCGGCGCTTCTATGAAATACACTGTCCGTACATACGGAATCGGAAAAGCAATAAATTCCACATCCACATAGAAAGTGTGTTCGTCAATCTGTTCATCAGCCATTCTGAACAACTCTGTCTTTACGGTTGTCGCATGCATATCAATAATTGTTTTACCGACTATCTCTTCAAACTGATACAACTTATTATACTCTATTTTTTCAAATGGATGTTCCTGTCTCTTCTCCGGCATTCTGGTCGTGTGATTGATCCAGGTATAATTAGATGCCACAATATCTGCATCAGTCTCTTTTAACACTTTCACCAGATGAATAAAACTTCTGGTATCTACCCAGTCATCCCCATCAACCACTTTAAAATATCTTCCTTTTGCTTCACGAACTCCTGTGTTAATCGTAGAGCCATGTCCCCCATTCTCTTTATTGATCAACCGGAATGTATTTTCGTACTTGTCCACATATCGCTGTGCAATCTTGGCAGTATTATCACTTGAACCATCGTTCACGATCAATACTTCAATCTCATCCATAACCTCGGAATTCACAAAAGATTCCAGGCAGTCTTCCAGATATGCTTCCACATTGTAACTTGGGATCGTTACTGTTAATATCTTCTCGTCCATTGTTCTCCTAACTTATATAAATAATATTTTTCTCAAAAAAAGTTGGTTTTACAGATATTTAGTTCTATCTGAATCACCAACTTTTATTTTGATTACTTAATTATTATACTACACTTTTCTTTAGATGGAAAGATTATATCAAATGCTATTTTTTTTGTCAAATTTCATATTTGTTTTGCTCTTTTTACGCCATTCAAGCCAACAGCTCATACCAAATATAGACAAAGTAACTAACGTAATTATAACTCCAATGCCCACCCATGGTACTCTATATTTTAAAACTATTTCATTGTCTCCCTTTTCTACAGGCAATACAATAAAAGTATCTGCTCCTTTCTCTATGTCCACTTTTTTTCCATTAATAGACGCACTCCATCCCCGTTCATATGGTATTGAAAGCATAACATTTCCACTCTCTTCACTTTTATACGTTAACTTTACATTTCCATCCTTAATGTTCTCGTTTCTAATTGACACTTCTTGAAGCTCTTTGGCAATCTCTTGAAATTTATCTAATCTCAAGCAATAACTAACATATTGTATATTTCCTGACAACTGCTCTCCAACTTTTTCAAGTTTTATTTTATGGCTTTCACTACTTTTTCCAATATTAAATACACCTCTGGATAACCATCCATTATAAATACAATTAGTGTTTTCATCAACCCTCAATGTTATATCCGTAATATCAGTTTTCACATAAGCATATACTATTCCGTTCACATCATTTGGCATTGTTGAAATTTCTACATTTCCATTTTCATAAGTGTCAATTACGTTATCGATTGGTTCAAATATTTCAATATGTTCTCCTAATATTTTTGAATATAAATCATTTATTTTTTCAAAAGGATTCTCTCCATCTATTTTTCCAATAATATTTTCAGATACAGGTATCACGATATTAAGTGCATATTCATTTTTATAAACACTTTTTCCATTACTTGCTCCATATTTTTCCTGCTTTTCATATCCACTAAACTCTCTTTCCGCTAATAAATATTTTAGTCCCAACAAACTATCTATTGGCAAAATCGGCTCATCAAAGGTAGTAACATCCACATTATTATTGTATCCCATATCACTAAGAAACTGACTTACTTCAACATCATAAGCCGAACTATAGTGTGCAATACCATAATAATCATATACCATACTCTCATTTACATTTGCTGTTCCTGCTCTCTTTGTCGTTTCATCCATTCTATACCACATCGAATTATCTTTTTTAATTTTTTCTATCAACTTCTGTTCATTTGAAACATATTCTGAGTAGTTCTCAGCTTCATTTGTATATGTCGTTATCATAACGTATCTGCCATTTAAAATCAGTTCCACGATTACTAATATAAAGCTCAAATATTTATATATTTTTGATCTAGTTTCCCAAACCCAAAATACTCCATAGCTCACCATAATAAAAATAGACAACCACAAATACTTAATATCTACACTCTGCTGAATAGAATCCTCTAATAGCCAAATTCCAACTATTCCAATAATAATCTTTACTACTTTATTAAATTCCACTTTTTCTTTTCTTGTTAATCCATATGCAGCTGTATAAATTAACATTATGGTAGCTATATAACTAAATCTATAAAAATAAGATGCCGCAAATCTAAATCCATTCCAAATATTTTCTAATGGTTTAAAAAAGCATCCTGCTATCAGAAATATTAGCATTAACGCAACATATACTTTTTCATATTTTTTTATATTCTTATTCAAAAAGAATAAAACAACTGCCAAAAATATAAATTCTCCACAATATAAAACAATGTGCGTATTGTTTGCTGTATGTCCAAGCATAAAACCGCTAAAAATTTCTAAAAATTTCCCATTCGTTACAAATTGAAAAATATTTTCTTCCATTTGTCCTTTTCCTTGTAGTAAGCAATATACCACTGGAAGAAATAAGGCAGAACTAGCTAATACACCACCAATTTCCACAAAACAAAATTTAATTCCTTTTGATATTATTTTTTTCAATTGAATCTTGTTTTCTTCCTTTTCTTTTAGGCTCTCTTCCAGCAAAAAATAAAACGGAATAAATAAACAATTCATATATCCTGTATACCAATTAAAAAGAATACTTACTAATATCGTTCCAAAAAGCATCCCTTTTTTGTTTTCACGTACAAATTTATATACACCTAGCATCATAACCGGCAAAAGATATACTCCATCCAACCACATAATATTTGTCATCTGCCCTATCACATATTGCGAAAGAACAAATGACATAGTTCCTATTATAAGGTATTGTACATCAAGTTCTTTAAATCTTATCTTTAAGTAAATACTAAATGTTACTGCTATTAATACTAATTTGATAAGTGTAATCACAAAAACAAACATTTGTAAGTTTTCTGTTTTAAAAAAAACAACTAACAAATTTAATGGGGATGCTAAATAATACCCAAAAATTCCAACCGCATTTCCTCCCAATGACTTTAAAAAAGAATAACCTATATGCGCATTTCCTAACAAAACTTGTTTAAAATATGCGAAATAATCCACATACTGTATATTCAAATCCCAAATCATATTGCTTTTTGTTCCAAACGGATAAACATTAGATATTATACATAATATAATATAAATAAAAGCTGTAAGAATAATATTACACCCTATTATCCCATATGTTTTTCTTTTTTCTATTTTGTTCATAAATTCACTTTCTCCCATATGCTCTTAATTATACTTTTCACACACATAAACACAATCAAAATTAGTAAATCCACTATTGTTCTTTTTATCGCCGAATAAAATTGATGGTTTTCGATATACCATATTTTATACCAATTATATTCCATAATATGTATACATAACAAATATAATGAATTTCTACCAATATACATTATAGGTTTCATTATTCTCCCTAATTTATTGCAGATTAATACGCTAAATTCTATTGTCATCATTGTTCCTGCAATAGCTGTCAAATAACATATAGGAAATAAATTATATCTTCTCATAGCTAATTCCAAATATGTCCAATTATTATAATCTGGAAAAGTAATATACAAAGTACTAATCCATACAATCCCCCATGTGAAAGTTTTTTTGAAAGCTTGCTTTTCGACTTTCATTTTTTTTAGTTTATATCCAAAATAAAAAAAGGGCATAACAGCTAACGCTATATCCAATGAAAACGGAAGCCATTGTATGCTTCCAAAAAAAATTCCTATCGTACAGCTAATAATTGAAATGATTCCCAATTGTTTTTCCTCAAAGCACAAATGGAGATAATCAAATATTGTTCTCCCAATAAATAACACGAAGAAAAACCACGGTATTCCAATTCCTCTCACTTTGAATCCATTAAACTCTACTTCTGCACCACTAGCAAAAAGCAAACAATACATCTCTTGTTTCCAATAATTTAAATCAAATATTAAATTAACATTTCTTCTACACTCAATTATAATTACCAAAGCGAAAACACATATCGCAGGCATGACTAAATGCTTTAAAGCATGAATTGTTTTTTTTCTATATTGTTCTATGTTTTCGGAACATTTAAAAGTCATACAACTCAATATGAAAAACAACGGCATATGAAAAGAGAAAATCATTCCTCTCAAGCTACTTCCATATTTTCCATTGTTTACTGTATGACCAATTATTACTAATATAATTCCTATACCTTTTGCACAATCAACCCATTCTATTCTTCTTTTTCCCATAATCTCCAAAAGATATTTTAATATCTTTTCTCCTCTCTGCAAAAAGGTTATCTATATGTCATGATTTAAACAGCTTTAATCACTTCAATAGATAACCCATTAGTTACTCACTTTCTCTCACAATATAAATAGGTCTCTTTTTCGTTTCCAAATATGTCTTTGACAAATATAATCCCATAATTCCAAGACACAGTAACTGGATTCCACCCAAAAAGAATATTATTGTTACTAATGATGGCCATCCGGCAACCGGATCGCCAAATACTAATGCTCTTATAATTATCACTACCATAGATATAAACGAAACCCCGCAAAATACAATTCCAAACACAGACGCAACTGCCAGCGGTGCTGTAGAATACGCCAATATTCCTTCGATTGAATATAAAAACAATTTCCAGAAAGACCATTTTGTCTCTCCTGCACTTCTTTCCACATTTTCAAAAGCAATCCACTTTGTATGAAACCCTACCCAACTGTAAATTCCTTTTGTAAAACGGTTATATTCTGCATCTCTCAAAATAGCATCCACCATTTTTCGTTTCATTAATCGAAAATCTCTTGCTCCATCTACAATTTCTGTTGATGACATTTTATTAATGATCTTATAAAACATTCTCGCAAAAAAAGACCTGATAGGCGGTTCCCCTGCCCGGTTAACTCTTCTCGTAGCAACGCAGTCATAATCTTCTTTACCTTCTGACTCTTTGATTGTTTTCCACATTTCCGGCAACAGTGACGGTGGATCCTGCAAATCCACATCCAATGTTGCAACATAATCTCCTGTTGAAAGCTGTAATCCAGCATATAATGCAGATTCTTTCCCAAAGTTCCTTGAAAACGAAACGTAATGAACTCTTTCATCCTTCGTCCGCAGATCTTTGAAGCACTGCAAGGTTCCATCTTTACTTCCATCGTCTACAAAACAAAACTCAAATTCAAACTCATCTTTCAACTGTTCTATTACTTTCAAAACTTCTCTGTAAAAAATAGGAATTGCTTCTTCTTCATTGTAACAAGGTACTACCAATGACATTTTCATAATTCTGTTCTCCAAACTACTACTGTTGTTAAATAGTTGTATGTTCTTTTTCTACGCTTGGCCCTTCATGACTGATTCTTCCCAGACTCACTAGTTCTTGAAAAGCCTCACTATCTCTCTTCTTGTCTTCCGGTCTGATATGATACGTTGAAATAATTCCAGCAACTTTTTCTTTAATATCCGGACTTTCTTCCATCGCCGCTTTTTCAAGCTCTCTTAACTGGCTTAAGAAATGTACCTCATCAAACTCCAATGGTTTCCCAATAAAGATCAAGTCATTCGCTGTTTTTTGAAGTCCTTCTTCTTTTGTCAGCAATTCTTCATACAATTTTTCACCCGGTCTTAAACCAGTATATTTAATTTCCATATTCACACCAAGTGTATAGCCGGAAAGCCGGATCAAATTCTTTGCAAGATCGGCAATCTTTACCGGTTCTCCCATATCCAACACAAAGATTTCTCCACCATGCGCATAGGCTCCTGCTTGTAATACCAGTGAGACTGCTTCCGGGATTGTCATAAAGTAACGGATAATATCCGGATGTGTAACCGTAACCGGTCCGCCTGCTTCCATCTGCTTCTTAAAAAGTGGTATTACACTTCCATTACTTCCAAGTACATTTCCAAACCGTACAATTACATATTCTGTTCTGGAATACTTACTAAATGTCTGCACGATCATCTCACACATACGCTTCGAAGCTCCCATGATGTTTGTTGGATTTACCGCCTTATCCGTAGAAATGAGGACAAATTTCTTTACTCCATACTTATCTGCTGCTCTTGCAGTCTTGTATGTTCCAAACACATTATTTTTAATCGCCTCATTCGGACTGTCTTCCATAAGCGGTACATGCTTATGGGCCGCTGCATGAAATACAACTTCCGGGCGATAATATTCCATTACACTTTCAATTCGACTCGTATTACGGACAGATCCAATTAATACTTCCAACTTCAGATTTGGATATTTTCGAATCAGTTCCTGCTGAATCTCATATGCATTATTCTCATAAATATCAAATATAATCAGAAGCTTCGGATTATGCGCAGCAATCTGACGGCAAAGCTCACTGCCTATTGATCCCCCTCCACCAGTAACCAGTACTCGTTTATTACTTACATACTGTCCAACACTTTCCATATCAATGTTTATTGCATCTCTGCCAAGTAGATCCTCAATCGATACTTCCCTCAGATTTGATACTCCAACTTCATCATTGATAAGCTGATACATGCCCGGTAAAATTTTAAGTTTACAATCTGTAAGATTACAAATTCTTAAGATATCACGGGTAGCCTTATTTCCTGCTGACGGAATTGCAAGAATGATTTCTTCTGCATCATATTTTTTTGCTGCTTCCTGAATCATATCTCTTCCACCGATGATCCGGATTCCATGAATATATTTTCCCTTTTTCGACGGATTATCGTCAATAACACATACAATCTTTTGATTCAGATACTTACTGCTTTTCAGTTCTTTAATGATCATATTTCCCGCTTCACCAGCTCCAATTACGATCGTATTACGGGAATGCTTCGCTGATTTTTTGATTCCATTCTGCATCGTGTGCAAAATCCGATACGAAAAACGAGTGATCAACGTAGTAATACTAAGCAAAATAAAGTAGAAGAAATAATAACTTCTTGGAATCGGCAAATATAATAAACTGAATCCAAAAGCCTGAAATGCTGTCGAAAGCATTGCGGCACACACAATCAATAGCATCTCATATAAACTGGCATAAGACCAGACACGATTATACAGATTCAACAGTAAAAAGATAATTACCGTCGTAATCACATTTATAATCATGTAGTGTTCTACACTGCTCATGTACTCCTCTGGTACCCAGATGTTATCCAATTTAAAGCGCAATATAATCGCTAAATAAGAATCCAAAACCACAGTAAGCATGTCCACGATAAACAAAGCAATCATTCTGCTTCTGGAATTTTGAAGTCCCCATCCTTTTTTCATATCTAACCTCCATTTTTATAATATAAATTTCAAATCTAAATTTGAAATTTATATTATAATTTATCAAAATTATTTTCCATATTTTTCATCCGCTTTATTTGTCAAATAATCTACAATCATTTTCGCTTCAGTCGCAGCATATGGAATCAGAAGTAAGAAATATGTAAATGCATATTGCCCTTTACCTTCCCATATCATATGAAACAAAAATCCACCAATAAATACTGTTCCTGGAAACCAAATAAATATATTTTTTCGTTTTCTATTAGTAATCACATATAAAAATGCCAGCCAATATACAAACGACTGCAAAACATCCAGTACTTCAATTACTATTTTTTGTAGTTTTCCGCCATTCAATATGCTATCCATATATCGAGAAATAGCAACATTCTTTTCAAACTGGTTAATCCAAATTCCTCCAAATGTAGGTTCACACCATTGAGACAGCATTTTCTTTGTATAAAACTTTATTGTATATATTGGATTTTCAGCAAAATATGTTATCCTTTCCCTAATATATTCCCGAGCCTCTTCAGCTGTTTTTTCAGAGTCACAATCATTATTCAAATATGTGTCTGCATTATATCCATTATACCAGCCTGGTGCCATACCTGTTTCTTGCATTCCCATAGCAATCCACGCAATTTTAGGTACTCCTTTTCCTAAATCCACATTTTCCTGAATACTTAACAATTTGACCGGACCAGATGTTGCTATTATATAAGAACCGATTACAATTACTGCAAAAATGATATTTTTCTTTTTTAAAGTTATAATCCAATCTATCCCAAAAAAAATCAACATTGCCAATAACACAATCAAATAATTTGACTTAATCATTAGAGCTATTCCTATAAACAAGATACTCAATATCATATTGCAGACTTTATGATTTTCAAAATACTCAAATTCATAATACATAGCCATCGTTGAAAACGCACATCCCATTAAATTTCCATACAAAAAAGATGTATAAAATACCATCGGGAAAAATAATATCAAAAAAAGAATTCCTATTTTCTCCGCATGAACTGGTGTGATTTTTTTTAAAACTTTCATTAAATATATGTCAATCAATACTACAGAAACTACATTTAAAATTTGAAATGCCATATAATTATTTATACCAAAAAGGCTATATATTATCTTAAATACTAAAATAATTCCTGATTGAAATGGGTATTGATTCAAATATCCGCCCTTAAGGAAATCTGCTTTATCATACGTTGCTGAAAAAAGATTCGCTGCTATTGCCGAACAAAATCCTTGATCTGCTCTAGGTGTCAATTGCGTACAAACAACCCATACTAT
>OLPE01000248.1_pt1 | contig 61249 bp, 66 predicted proteins | sample 1671901 | NCBI WGS metagenome assembly OLPE01 (sample SAMEA3136624, study PRJEB25190) | human gut metagenome | biome: human gut; feature: human-associated habitat; material: faeces | place: Austria | collected 2013 | reverse complement strand
CTAACACCACTTGTTGCTTTTTTAAATAATGTATTAAGTTATCAAGAAAAAAGAAAAATCATGAAAGAATATGGATTTAATGTAATAGATAAGGAGATAGAAAAGATGTGTAACTTAGGAGAAATGATTGAAAGAGAAGCAAAACAAGCAAAGAATATAGAACATTTACAAAATGTAATGCATGAGCTTCAATGTTCATTAGAAAAGGCAATGGATATTTTAAAATTAACAGATGAAGAAAGAAAAGAAATTAAAAAATATTTTCAAGCTTAACATAAAAGGATAGCAGTTTAGCTATCCTTTTTAAAAGACTACATTTTTTTATTTGTGTTTTTAATAATATAAATAGGTCGTTGTTTAGATTCAAAATAACAAGAGGAACAATATTGGCCTAAAATAGCTACAAAAACAAGTTGGATACCACTTAAAAATAAAACTAAACTTGTTAAGTAGGATAGATGATGAATAAAAATAGAGTATAAAGATATAAAACATGCTATTGATATCAATATTCCGCCAATAACTCCAGCCATTGTAATGGGTGTAGAAGAAAAAGAAAAGATACCTTTAAATGCATAAGAAAATAAACTTTTAAAACTCCATTTTGTCTTACCTGCAGGACGTTCTACATTATGAAATTCTAACCATTTAGTATTAAAACCAACAAAAGAAAACATGCCTTTCATATAACGATTATATTCTTTTAATTCTAAAATCGCATCTACCATTTGTCTTGTCATCATTCTAAAATCACCTGCTCCATCATCCATATCCATTTTCGTAAGATATTGAATCACTTTATAAAAACTATGTGATAAAAAATTTCTTAATTTATTTTCACCAATACGATCAATTCTTTTACCAGCACAACAATCATAGTCTTCATATTTTAATGCTTGATACATAGATTCTAATAAATAAGGTGGATGTTGTAGATCTGCATCCATGATGACTACATAATCACCACTCGCATTTTCTAAACCAGCATACATAGCGGCTTCTTTTCCAAAATTACGTGAAAATGAATAATAGAAACAATGTTTATTTTTATGTGCTAATAGTTTGAGTATATCTTCACTATGATCTTGACTACCATCATTAATAAAAAGAATTTCATAATCAATATTTTGAATTTTCTCTAAAGTATGTACAACTTCTTTATAGAAAAGGGGTAAAACTTCTTCTTCGTTAAAACATGGAACAATGACACTTATTTTATCCATTATAAACACCTTCTTTTTTAAAAATTTTAAACTTACATAAAACATAATTTGATAAAATAGTTACAAAACTTACTAATAACTTAGAAAACATGGGTTGTATATGCATTAAAGTAATAAAAATATATAAACAACCATTTTCAACTATTAAAGTTAAAAATCTTAACAAAACAAAAGAACTCAATTCTTTTTTGATATCATTTTGACTTTCAAATACATATTTTTTATTCGCATAATAAGCAAATATAACAGCAAAAAACCAGGAGATACTATTAGCGACTAACCAATGACAATGGATCATCAATAAAACAAAATAAACAATATAATTAACAAGTGTAGTCATAATACCTACAAAAACATAACTAATAATCTCTTTAGTATTTTCTTTCATCTTTTATTTTCCTTTCAATTAAATAATGTATAAAAACAACCATAAATCCAAAATAAGATAAAATAAAACCTAATCTATAACCATAAGGAGTAAACTTAATTTGAATTTGATGTTTTCCTTTTTTGATTTTACATCCTAAAAAAGCTTCGTTAACAACTTCACTTTTAACTTCTTGATGATCAACTAAAATTTGATATCCACGATCATAAGGAATACGTGTAATAAAATAACCATCATTACTTACATTTATTGTTCCATTTAAAATATCTTTTCCTTTATTTATAGATAGAGGATCAACTTTTATATTTTTAAGAGCATTTTTATTTAAAGAATAAGTTTGAATATTCTTTAAGTCATAGTGTCCTTTAGATAATGAAATAGATAATTGTTGAGCTGTTAATAAATAAGTAAAATGTGTATTTTGATTATAATAAGGTGAAGTACTTTTTGATAATTTATTTTTTATACCATTAATAGTAATAGAAACACTTTGTAAAGGTAGATGATTAATAACATCTCCTTCAATTACAATGATTTCATTATTTGTTTTTCTATTTAGTTGATAATTAATATGTGTTTTTTTATTATTTTTAATTTGATATTCTTTTTTTAAACCCATATCTTCTTTAATAAATTGACTTTGATAATCATTATTTCCATCTTTTACAATTGCTTGATGATATAGTGTATCTAAAGTATAAGGGTATTTCAGTTTTTGAAATTGGTTTTGACTATAAAGTTGATTTGTCGCATAAGCGATAGGTTTAACATCTTGACTTTGATAAAGCTTTAAACCATTTATTTCATCAACTTTTTGATATCCTTCAATTTTCTTTTTAGAAACAATAGAATCAACAGACATCAGTTTTAAATAAAAGAGATGATTTTGATCTATTTGGGCAACACGATTATTAATTGAAATAGGCAATTTCAATGTATCATATAAATATGAATTATATAATTTATGGTTTGTTGATGTATAACCAGAAATACGTGTTATTTGATTTTGATATGTTTGATTCATATTTTGTTTGCTTTGGTTTAAATTAACTAAAGTATTGATTTTATTTCTTTGAATGAGTGTTTCTGCTTCTTTATTTGAATAGTTTTGATATTGTTTTGTTGATATAAAACTTGTTGTTGGATTATTAAAATAAACAACAAGTAAAGGAATCAATAAATAGATAAAAACTATTTGTTGATGGTGCTTATAAAAATAAAGAATGGTTAAGCTGACGAATAAATCAATACATACAAGATAAGGTTGAGTGATAAAAAATAATGGTAAAATAATTAAAATAAGCATAGAATAATTGATTCTAAAAGTGAAATCTTCTAAAACTAAACCTGCTTGTAAAATAATGAGAGGTATAAATACAATGAGTATTTTACTTCTAGCATATAAAAAACCATTCATTATAAAACTAATTAAAGGACAAAACATAGAAATTATAATAATTAATGATAGTAAACGTGTTTTCTTTTTATATAGACCACATACAATTAAAATCCAAATAAGATATGTAAATCCACAACCATAGTTGTTATAAAGTAAACCTTTTAAAGAAAAGGTAGGCATTAATAAATCTAATAGATGTGTTGAACTTACACTTTTACTACCACCAGCAATAACATATAAAGTAGGAATTGTATAAATAGCAGTTAGTAATACAATACCTACATAAGCTATTAATAAATGAAATAAAGGTTTCTTATATTCTTTATGATTGGCACATTGCATAACGAAATAAATAAAACAAACAATAAAACAAGCAATACAATAAAAATAACTATGTAAAACAATACAACTTCCCCAAATAATAATGCCTGTAAAATGATGATTAATAAAATAATGATCAATACTTCTTAACATCAAAAATAAAAAAGGCATATAATTCACAAACATGACTTGTTTGTGAAATTGAAAAAAGATAGAAGATAATAAAACAAATAAACTTAATAAAAAACATAAATCATTTCTTTTTAAATGTCTTTTTAGGAAAAAATAACAAGTTAAATTTGTTAGAATTAAAAGAAATACTTGATAACCAATAAAAAGATCAATCATCTTAACATTGATAAATAGTGCTCCTAATAAAACATCAAATCTTAAAGAACCATAATAAGAAAAATAATAAATATTAACTCCTGACATTAAATGAGAAAGATAAGTAGGAAAAATAGTTCCTTCTTCTCTTATCGCATGTCTTAATGCATCAGCAATTGTAATATGTTGATTAAACCAATCAACTTTATTTCCAAATAATAAGTTTTGACTTGTGATAATAAATAAAAATAACAAGGGAATCATTATTAAAAGGAATATATATAAATAATCTTTTCTTTTCATCTTTTTTTACCTCAAAAAGAATTGTATCAATGAATTCTTAATAATCGCCTTAATTAATTCTAAAGAAATCCTAAACAACTTTATAAATTGTGGTTATTCTTTTTAGAAAGTCTTAAGAATTCTTATGAATTGTTATTAAGAAAGAAGTGATAAGGTATAAGAGGTGATAGAAATGAAGAGAATATTAATTTGTATATTAATTTGTATATTAGTTGTTTTAGGATGTTTTTTTATAGATCATGAATCTTGTAGACATCAAAATGAAATAGATCAAATCGATTTAAATGATTGTCAAAAGTTAATGATTGTTGCTCATCCTGATGATGAAACGATATGGGGTGGTGATCATTTATTAAAAGGACACTATTTAGTTGTTTGTTTAACGAATGGAAATAATCCAACGAGAAGAAAAGAATTTATGAAAATAATGAAAGAAACACATAATCAAGGTTTAATCTTTGATTATCCTGATAAGACAAATGGTAAAAGAGATTCATGGGTGCATGTAAAAGGAAGTATAGAAAAGGATGTTGCTTATTTGAGTCATAAAAAGAAGTGGAAATGTGTTGTAAGTCATAATCCTTTAGGAGAGTATGGACATATACATCACCGTTTAACTTCACAGATAGTCAGTATAAAGTGTTCTCAACAAAATTTATATTATTTTGGTAAGTATTATAAAAAAAATCATGTACCTGAAAATTTAAAGAAAATAAATCAATATGATGCTAAAATGAAATTAATCAATGATTATACATCACAAAAGAAAGTAATGAGACATTTAAATCATATGATGAAATATGAAAATTGGGTAAAGGCTAAGGATTGGAGAAGTTTATGAATGAAAAGATAATGGTAGTAGATGATCGTGATGATATTAGAGAAGTGATACACGTTTTACTTACAAACGAAGGGTATCAAATTATAGAAGCTAAAAATGGAAAAGAGGCTTTGGAATTATTAGATGATTCTATTGATTTAATTATTTTAGATGTAATGATGCCAGAGATGAATGGGTATCAGGTTTGTTTATTAATGAGAGAAAAGACAAATGCTCCTATTTTATTTTTAACAGCTAAAGGGCAAGAAAGTGATAAGACATTAGGGTTTTCTAGTGGAGGAGATGATTATTTAACTAAGCCTTTTTCTTATAATGAACTCAATGTAAGGGTAAAAGCTTTACTTAGAAGATATCATGTATATCAAGGTAAAAAAGAGGAAGCAAAAGCAATTATTAGATTAAATGATTTAGAAATTGATCAAGAACATAAAGAAGTCTATTTAAATAAAAATAAGTTATCTTTAACAGATATAGAGTATGAGATATTAGATTATTTAGTTTTAAATCGTAAACAAGTTATTTCAGCAAGTCAGTTGTTTGAAACTATTTGGCATGAAAACTATTATTATGGGGCTAATAATACAATTATGGTACATATACGTAATTTAAGAAAGAAGATTGAAGAAGATCCTCAAAATCCTCGAATTATAAAAACTGTCTGGGGAAAGGGGTATTATATTGATTAAAAAGAACTTGAATTTATCAATGAAAATTGTTTTACTACTTCTTTCTTCAGCTATGCTTGCTGTTTTGTGTTATGCAGCTTTTCGAGAAAATGTGACAGAATTTTATGATTATATTGATTCTATAGAAAAACCCTTTAATGAGGATAAATTTTTTAAAAGATTTGAACAAGAAGCACAAGAAATCAATCTTTATTCTAAAAATAAAGAAGATAAAAAAGCATTAAAAAAATTATTAAAAAAACATGATATTTATACCAATGTTTATATTTATGATGATGCAGAAGATAATTTTCTAGGAGGAGATTTTGGTAAAGTATTGGATGAACTTGTAGGAATTACACCGTTATATAGTTTACAAAATGATTTTGAACAGTATTCTTTTAATAGATTGATAAGTGGATCAGTGAAATTTAAAGATGGCGAGGGAATTGTTTATGTTAGTTCTATGCATTTATTAAAGTATGTAAAATACTATTTTTATGTTGCTTTGTTTGTTAGTTTACTTATTTTCTTTTTACCAACTTTTATTTTTATTAAAAGAAAAGTTAAATATATTAATATTTTAAAACAAGAAGTATTAAATATGTCACAAGGGGATTTGAGTCATGCTATGACGATTATGAGCCATGATGAATTAGCTATTTTAGCTCAAGAGATGGATACTTTAAGAATAACATTAGCTTCTAATTATCAAAATGAAGCAAGGATAAAAGAATCGCATCAAGAAATGATTACTTGTTTATCACATGATTTGCGAACACCTTTAACCGATTTAAGAGGCTATTTAGATATTTTATGTTTACATTGTTATAAAGATGAAAAACAAATGGATCATTATTTAAATAGTTGTATTGAAAAGACTGAACAAATTAAAGATTTATCTAATAAGACATTTGAATATTCTTTGGTTTATAATGATGATTTAATTCCAAGTTTAGAAACAATAAGTAGTGAATCATTTATTCAATATATTGAAGAACATTTAGAGTATTTAGAATTAGAAGGGTTTAAGATTGAAAAAGAGATAACAATTTCATCAGTACAATTACAATTAGATTTATCAATGATGAAAAGAATGATGGATAATATATGTTCTAATATCCAAAAATATGCAAGAAAAGAGCAACCCATTTATTTACAAATAAGTATTGAAAAAGGAAATTTAAAAATAGTTTTTGAAAATGAAAAGAAAGAAATAAATCATGAAGTTGAAAGTAATAAGATTGGATTAAAAAGTGTTAAAAAGATTATAGAAATACATCAAGGACAATGCTTCATTCAAGATTTAATGGATTCATTTATTTTAATTATTACATTTCCATGTCATTTATAAAAAAAGATTTCAAATATTATGCATATAATATAAGAAATCTTTTTTCTTTATTCTTCTATTTCTGGTTTAATCATTTTCATTTGTTTCATGATTTTACGAATATGATATAAGCTTTCAGCAATGTTTAAACCATGATCACCAATTCTTTCAAAATCAGTTAAAATCTTAGTATAAATAATACTATTTTCAGTCGAACATTTCTTTTCTTTTAAACGAATTAATTGATTAACAGTGAATTGATGTTGAGTTTTATCAATATTATCTTCCATGATATCTACTTTATCGACAATATTTTTAAATTCATCATAATCTAAAATAATTAATTCATCTAAAATATTATTACATAAACTTTCCATAATACTTATTTCTTTTAAAGCATCTTGAGAAAAATGCGTTTCATCTTCAGCTAATTTTTGTGCTCTTGAAGCAATATTAATAGCATGATCACCGATTCTTTCTAAATCAGAAGATAGTTTTAAAAATAATACAATTGTTTGAGAACCTTCTGTAGGAAACTCATTTGAAATAACTTCTGTAGTAAAATCAATAATTTGTTGATTCAAATAATTAATATATTCTTCATCCTTTAATAAACGTTCATATTTTTCTTGATCAAAATGATCTAATAATTCAAATGCACGTTTAACATTATGATTAGCTACATTTAACATATGTTGAGTTTCATTAAATAATTGAGTATTTGCAATAGCACTTGTTCCAATATGATAATCATTATTAAAAATACTAAAATCTAAATATTTAAGTGACATATGTTGATGATCTTCTGGATCATCAGGTAAAATCATCTTAGCAAGATCAACTAATTTTGTTCCAATTGGAAGTAATAATAATGTTGTAGCAACATTAAATATTGTATGTACATTAGCTATTTGAGCAGCAACATTATTTGGTGTTATACTTTCAACCAAATGAGCAAAAGGAAATAACATACTAATACTTACAAATATAACAGTTCCAATAATATTAAAAGTTAAATGAATAATAGTTGTTCTTTTAGCATTTTTACTTGTCCCAATAGAAGCTAAAACAGAAGTAATACAAGTTCCAATATTTTGACCAAATAAAACATAAATAGATGATGATAAAGTCATAACGCCACTTTTAGCTAAAGCTTGTAAAATACCTACAGAAGCAGAAGAACTTTGAATAAGTGCAGTAAATAACGCTCCTACTAAAATACCAATAAATGGATTTTGGAATTTAGAAATTAATCCTACAAACTCTGGCATAGTACGAAGCGGAACCATAGCGTTAGACATAGTTTCCATTCCTATAAATAAAATACCTAAACCACCAATGACACTTCCAAAAGCATCTAATTTTTTACTTTTAAAGAAAACAATCATTGCTACACCAATAAAAGCAATTAAAGGTGCAATTGCTGTAATATCAATTGCAATCAATTGACCAGTAATGGTTGTTCCAATATTAGCTCCCATAATTACCCAAACAGCACTTGTTAAAGACATCAATCCAGAGTTAACAAAACCTACAACCATTACTGTAGTTGCTGATGAAGATTGAATAATAGCAGTTACTAAAGCACCAACTAAAACTCCTAAAATACGATTCGATGTTAATTTTTCAAGAATCGTTTTCATTTTATTTCCAGCAGCCAGCTCTAATCCATTAGACATCATATTCATTCCATAAAGGAAAAGCGCTAAACCACCTAACATAGAAAAAATATTTGTTAGTTTCATATATAATCCCTCACAATCCGTAAGTAGATTAACACTTTCTTAAGGTAATGTATATAGACTTAACATATTCTTAACAAAAAAAGCTCCTAAGAGCTTTTACCAAATTCCTAATATATGTTGCATAAATAAACTCATACAGGTAATACTGATCCAACAAATAAATCCTAATAATATAGGTTTTCCACCTTTTTTAATTAATTGAATAACATTTGTATTCAGTCCTATAGCCACCATTGCTAGAACAATAAAAAATTTACTTAATTCTTTAAATGGTGTAAAGAAATTAGCAGATACACCCATATGAATGGATATTGTTGTAATAAGTGAAGCTAAAACAAAATAAATAATAAAGAAAGGAAAAACTTTCTTTAAATTAACCTTTTGACCATCTTTATTCTTTCTTAACTTAAAAAAAGATAAAACTAAAGTAATAGGAATAATAGCCAGTGTTCTTGTAAGTTTTACAGTAACAGCTTTATCTAAAGTAGCACTTTGTAGATGGTACATTGAATCCCATGTAGAAGCTGCAGCAGTAACTGAAGATGTATCATTAATGGCTGTTCCAGCAAAAATACCAAATGCTTCACCACTCTTTGTAGAAAAACCAAGAACTGTTCCAAGAGTAGGAAACAATAATGCAGCAATCATATTAAATAAAAAGATAACAGAAATACTTTGAGCTACTTCTTCATCGCTCGCTTCAATCACGGGTGCTGTTGCTGCAATGGCTGAACCACCACAAATCGAAGATCCTACACCAATAAGTGTGGATATCTTACTTGGTATCTTCATTGCTTTATGTAATACATAAGAAACAATAAGTGATGTAGAAATCGTTGCTAGAATGATAGGTAATGATTGTTTACCTGTTTGTAATACAACAGATAGGTTCATTCCAAATCCTAACAAGATAACCGCATACTGTAAGATTTTTTTGGATGTAAAAGTGATGCCTGATTGTAATTCATTTTTATCTTTAATAAATAAAGTAATGATCATTCCAAGAATAATTCCAAAGACAGGACCACCTACAATAGGAAACTTCTTTCCTAAAAACCAACAAGGAATGGCAATAATCAAACATAATAACATTCCTTTATAATTCTTTTTAAAATTCATAAACTTTCTCCCTTTTAAACAAAAGTAGTTTAGCATAAAAAATAGTAAATAACTAGAAACTCATAAATTAATTATTAAGAAAAATTAAGAATAATTTTTTCTCATAGGTTTGTACTTTAAAACACATTCATGTATCATAGATATGATGAGGGATGAATATGTTTAGTAAAATGGTTATTTTAATACCAGTTTATAATCCTAGGGAGAGGATTATAAACTATGTTAAAAAGTTAAAAGAAAAAAATTATGATGTTGTTGTAATTAATGATGGCTCTGATGAAAATTATCACGCTGTTTTTGAAAGGATGGTCTATGATTGTAAAATCATTAATTATCCACATTTTAAAGGAAAAGGCTATGCTTTAAAAAAGGGATATCAGTATGTAAAAGAACACTTAAAGGATAAAAAAGGAATTCTTATTTTAGAAAATGAATATGATTTAAATTTAATTGATCAAATGAGTCAATCAATTACTGAGGATGCATCTAAATTCTATTTTGTGCATCATCAAGGGAAAAAGATTCTATCTCAATTATTTTCACTTATTTATAATCAAAAATTTATCAATGTCGACAGTGAATTGTTTGGCTTTTCAACATCTTATTTAGATGAAATGCTAGAAGTTGATGAAAACTGTTATGAAGTACAAGCTTTAATAGATCAAGTACAAAATCAACATGATATAGAAGAAATCAAGGTCAAAAAATTATCACAAGAAGCTTTTCATCCAAAAAATAAAACTTCTCAAATTATTTATGTTATCTTCTTACATCTTATTCGCTTTGTATCTTCCTCTATTATTAGTTCTATAATAGATGTTTTATTAGCGTGGATTTTATTAGATGTTTTAAAAATATGGATGACAAGTGATTTTTGGCGTATTGCTCTAGCAAGTCTTATCGCTAGGGTTATTTCTACAATTGTTAATTATGTAGTTAATAAAAAATATGTTTTTAAAGGAAAAACAAACAATAGACAGACAGCTATTCGTTTTTTGATTCTAACAGTTATTATTACAATTTTGTCTACACTTTTTGTTTATGTTTTTTCTACATTAGGTATTATGTCTGAAAAGCTTGCTAAACCTGTAGGTGATTTATTATTATTTTTATTAAGTTATAATGTACAAATGAAGTGGGTTTTTTCTAAAGAATAAAGAAGAATATATGGATGTTCTTCTTTTTTTTTTTGAATAAAAAACACTGATGAAATCAAATAAAATTAAAAAAATAAATAAATTTGAATTTCAAAGTATTTACATTTTATGTTCTTCGTGTATAATACAAATCGTATTCAAGGAGGAAAGTAAAATGGATTTTGAAAAAGTAAAAGAGATCATTGTTGATTCATTAAGTTGTGATGAAAGTCAAGTTACAATGGAAGCAAATTTAAAAGATGATTTAGAAGCTGATTCTTTAGATGCTGTTGAATTAATTATGCAAATTGAAGAAGAATTTGAAGTAGAAATTCCAGATGAAGTTGCTTCTAACATGAAAACTGTTAAAGATATCGTAGATTATATTGAAGCAAACAAATAGTAAAGAGGTGTCGCTGAGGCGACTATATATTTTATAATAAGCTTTGAATTTCAAAGCTTATTATTTTACTATATACTTTGAACTTCAAATAAAGGAGAATGCTATGAAATTAGATTTTATTAAACAAATTATGAGTGAGTTTGATCAATCAAATGTCACTAAAATGAAAGTAGAAATAGATGATTTAAAAATAGAATTAGAAAAAGAAAGTGAAAAAGTTGAATATGTAAAACCATTAGAAAAAGAAAATAAAATGGTTGCAGAAGTAAACACTAAAGAGCCTACAGGTACGCCTGTAAAATCACCAATTGTAGGTGTTTTCTATGGTGCAAGTTCACCTGAAAGTGATCCGTATGTTACTGTTGGAAAGACAGTTAAAAAAGGAGATATTGTTTGTATTATTGAAGCAATGAAGGTGATGAATGAAATTAAGGCACCATGTGATGGAACGGTTACATCAATTCTTGTAGAAAATGAAGCGCTTGTAGAATATGATCAAGCTTTAATGGTTATTGAAGAAAATGTTTAAAAAGATATTGATTGCTAATCGCGGTGAAATAGCCGTTAGAATTATTCGTTGTTGTAAAGAAATGGGAATTGAAGCCGTTGCTGTTTATTCTTCAGCAGATGCCACTTCTTTACATGTTCAATTAGCAGATGAAGCTTACTGTATTGGACCTGCTAAAAGTAGTGAGAGTTATTTAAATATGGAAAATATTTTATCAGTAGCTACTTTATCAGGGTGTGATGCAATTCATCCTGGATTTGGTTATTTATCTGAAAATTCGACGTTTGCCAGACTTGTTGAAAAATGTGGTATGACTTTTATTGGTCCAAGTGGTGATGTGATTGATCAAATGGGGAATAAAAGCGTTGCTCGACAAATGATGATCGAAGCAGGAGTTCCAGTTGTTCCTGGAAGTGATGGCAGTATTGAATCTGTCAGTCAAGGAAAAGAAATTGCTAGAAAGATTGGTTATCCGGTTTTAATTAAAGCTTCTGCCGGTGGTGGTGGAAGAGGTATGAGAAAATGTTTTAAGGAAGAAGATTTTGAAAATGCTTATTTAACAGCTAAAGCAGAGGCAAAGGCTTGTTTTGGTGATGATGATATGTATATGGAAAAATTGATTTTAAATCCTAAACATATTGAATTTCAAATTTTAGCTGATCATTTTGGTAATGTTATTCATTTAGGAGAAAGAGATTGTTCAATTCAAAGAAGAAACCAAAAGATGATGGAAGAATCTCCAAGTAAAGCTTTAAGTCAAGAGCTTCGAGAAAAGATGGGAAATGATGCTATCAAAGTAGCTAAAAAAGTAGGGTATGTTAATGCAGGAACGATTGAATTTGTTTTAGCACCGGATGGAAAATATTATTTTATTGAGATGAATACGCGTATTCAAGTTGAGCATCCAGTAACAGAGATGGTAACGGGGGTTGATTTGGTTCGTGAACAAATTAGAATAGCTGCACATTTAAAATTGAATTATAAACAAAGTGATATTGAATTAAAGGGACATGCCCTTGAATGTCGAATCAATGCTGAAAATCCTCAAGAAGGTTTTAGACCTTCACCAGGGATTGTTAGTAGTTTACATATTCCAGGAGGTTTTGGGGTACGTATTGATACAACTTTATATCAAGGTTATCAAGTGTCTTCTCATTATGATTCAATGATTGCTAAGGTAATCGTTCATGGAAGAAATCGTATTGAAGCAATTCGTAAAATGCGTAGGGTCTTAAGTGAATTAGTGATTGATGGTATTGATACGAATCAAGAATTACAGTATTTGATTTTACATGAAAGTGATTATGTCAAAGGAAATTTTGATACAAGTTTTATTGAAAAACATTTAGATGAGTTGGTGAATGAAAGATGATGGAACAGTTATTTAAGGAAAGAAAAGAAAAACTTCATTTATTTAAGTCATTAAGAAAAAAAAGAGAAAATGAAAGAAAAGAAGTTCCTGAAGGACTTTATACAAAATGTCCAAAGTGTAAAGAATTGATTCTTACAAGTAAACTTAAAAAAAATATGTCAGTTTGTCCTCATTGTGGAAATCATTTAAAGATCACTGCTTATGAAAGATTAGAAATGATTTATGATCAAGGAAAATATAAAGAACTCTATAAAAGTACACAAAGAGTAAATCCTTTAGAATTTCCCGGATACGATGAAAAATTAGAATTTCTACAACAAAAAACAGGTTTAAATGAAGCTGTTGTTGTAGCAAGTGGAAAAATAAATGGGACAAAGGTGATTACTTGTGTGATGGATTCACGTTTTTTAATGGGGAGTATGTCTTCTATTGTAGGTGATAAAATCACGAAAGCTATTGAACATGCAACCAAAAGAAAGTATCCACTCATTATTTTTACAGCTTCAGGAGGCGCTAGAATGCAAGAAGGAATTTATTCCTTAATGCAAATGACAAAAACCTCCGCAGCTCTTGCTAGACATCATCAAGCAGGTTTACTTTATATTTCATATATTACCCATCCAACAACAGGAGGAGTAACAGCTTCATTTGCAAGCTTAGGAGATATTATTATTGGTGAACCTCAAGCATTGATTGGATTTGCAGGAAGACGTGTCATTGAAAGTACGCTTAAACAAAAATTACCGGAAAACTTTCAAACAACGGAATTTATGGAAGAACAAGGATTTGTTGATTTAATTGTGAAACGTCAAGAAATGCGTTCAACACTTATTAGAATTTTAAAAATGCATGGTAAGGGGGCATAAAGATGTCTTTAAGTCAAGTAGAAAAAGAAATTGAAAAGTTACAAAAAGAACTTCTTGATTGCAATCAAGAAAGAAAAAAAGAAATCGAAAGTCAAATCAAAAAACAAGAAAAATATTATCAACATCTTTCACCTTATGATCATGTTTATCTTGCTAGAAAAAGTACACGACCAAATATTAAAGATTATATCAATCATCTCTTTGATGATTTTATTGAATTACATGGAGATCGTTTAGCAAAAGATGATGGTTCAATTGTTGGAGGCATTGGGTTATTTAATCAACAACCTGTAACAATTATTGGTCATTTAAAAGGAAAAACTTTAGAAGATAATTTAAAATGTAATTTTGGAATGTCTTCACCAGAAGGCTATCGAAAGGCAATGCGCTTAATGAAACAGGCAGAAAAATTTAAACGTCCTATTATTGCTTTTGTCGATACTCCAGGAGCTTATCCAGGAATGGAAGCAGAAATGCATGGAATTGGGGAAGCAATTGCTCGAAATCTTTTAGAAATGTCTCTTTTAAAAGTTCCTATTATTACTATTGTTATTGGTGAGGGAGGTTCTGGAGGAGCTTTGGCTTTAAGTGTGAGTGATCGCTTAGTCATGTTAGAAAATAGTGTTTATTCGATTTTATCTCCTGAAGGATTTGCTTCTATTTTATGGAAAGATCAAGAAGGAAAGCGTGTTGCAGAGGCTGCAAGCTTAATGAAATTAACAGCTAAGGATCTTTATGAGCGTCATATTATTGATCATATCATAGATGAAGATTTAAAAGGGGCTACTGTTGAAAGTTATGAAGTTTATCGACAAATAAAAGAATATTTAAATACAAATCTTAAAGAATTACAAAAGTTATCAACATCTCAATTGATTAATAAACGTTATGAAAAATATAGAAAGATAGGACAAGTATTTTAAAGGAGAAAAAGATGAATGGAATTGAAATTGTTTCTACAGGTTATGCCAAAATTGAAAAGACTTTAGATAATCAACAACTTGAACAAATGGTAGAAACATCTAATGAATGGATTGTTTCACGAACTGGTATTTTAAAAAGACATCTTTCAGATAAATCAAGTGCTTTTCTAGCTATTGAAGCTGCTAAAAAAGCAACTCAAAATCAAGATTTAAGTCAACTTGCTTTAATTATTGTAGCTACGATGACACCAGAAAATAATACGCCAAGTAATGCCTGTCTTGTACAAAAAGCTTTAGGTTTAAATCATCAATCAATGATGTGTTTTGATATTAATGTTGCTTGTAGTGGTTATGTTTATGCTTTAAAAGTTGCTCAAAGCTTGTTAGAAGAAAATCAATATGGACTTGTTATTGGAAGTGAACAATTAAGCTCTATTGTAGATTATCAAGATCGTAATACGTGTATTTTATTTGGAGATGGTGCAGCCGCTACGCTGATTAAAAAAAATCAAAAGCTTTTTTATAGTTATTTAGATAGTGATGGAAATGAAGAAGTACTATTTTCTAAAAGAAATGATTATTTAAAAATGAAAGGTCAAGATGTTTTTAAATTTGCTATTAAAGCAATTCCTTTAAGTATTGATCATGTCTTAAACCAAGCAAAGATGACATTAAATGATATTGATTATGTAATTTGTCATCAAGCAAATGAAAGAATTATTAAACATGTTTATAAAAAATATCAATGTTCAAGTGAAAAGTTTTATATGAACTTACAAGAATATGGAAACACCTCAGCAGCGAGTATTCCGTTAGCTTTAGCGAAGATGAATGAACAAGGGTTACTTCAAAAAGGAATGAAAATCATTCTCGTTGGCTTTGGTGGAGGACTTACTTGGGGTGCAATTTTAATGGAATGGTAAGGAGAACAAAATGAAATTAAATGAGTTATTAAATATTAAATATCCTATTATTCAAGGAGGAATGGCCAATATTGCTACCGGTGCCTTTGCTGCGAGTGTTTCTAATGCAGGAGGTTTGGGTTTGATTGGAGCTGGAGGAATGAATGCTAAAATGTTAAAAGCAGAAATTCAAGCATGTAAAAAATTAACAAATCAACCTTTTGGTGTCAATATTATGTTACTCAATCCAGATGCCAAAGAAATGGCACAAATCGTTATTGATGAACATGTCCCAGTTGTGACAACTGGTGCTGGAAATCCAGGTGTATATATAAAAATGTGGAAAGAAGCAGGAATTAAAATTTTACCTGTTGTTCCTAGTGTGGCTCTTGCTAAAAGATTAGAACGTGCAGGCGTGGATGGTTTAATTGTTGAGGGTTGTGAAGCAGGGGGACATATTGGTGAGGCAACGACTATGGCGCTTGTTCCTCAAGTTGTAAGTAATGTTTCTATTCCTGTTATTGCTGCAGGAGGAATTGCCAGTGGCAAGCAAATGTTAGCGGCTTATGCTTTAGGTGCTTGTGGTGTACAAATTGGAACAGTTTTACTCGCAAGTAAAGAATGTCCAATTCATGAAAATTATAAACAAGCGATTTTAAAAGCGAAAGATACTTCGACAACTGTTACAGGAAGAATTAATGGAACACCAGTAAGAATCTTAAAAAATAAAATGGCAAAAGCTTATATTCAAAAAGAAAAAGCAGGAGCAGATATGATGGAACTTGAAAAATATACTTTAGGTTCATTAAAAAAAGCTGTTTTTGAGGGAAATGTTGATGAAGGTTCTTTGATGGCAGGACAAGTTGCAGGAATGATTCATGAAATTAAACCCGTTAAACAAATTTTAGAAGAAATGATGAGTGAGTTACAAGAAACTTATTCAAATTTGGAGATTTAAAATGTTAGAAATCAATCAAAAAAGCCTAACTGTCCCTTTAATTCAAGGAGGAATGGGTGTTGGTGTTTCTCTAGGAAATTTGGCAGGACATGTAGCTCAAGTTGGGGCGATGGGAGTTATTTCTACAGCGCATCCAGGATACAAGGAAGATGATTTTGAAAGTAATCATCGTCAAGCAAATATTCGTGCTTTAAAAAAAGAAATTTTAAAAGCACAAAAGCTTTCTCAAGGAAAAGGTTTAGTAGCTATCAATGCGATGGTTGCTTTGAAAGATTATGAGGAATTGATCAATGCAGCATTAGAGAGTAAAGTTGATGCCATTATTTCAGGAGCTGGACTTCCTTTACGTTTACCAGAATTGGTAAAAGATCATGATGTTTTAATTGCTCCAATTGTTTCAAGTGGTAAAGCCTGTAAGGTAATCATAAAACATTGGCTCAAAAAATATCAACGTACACCAGATTTTATTGTTATTGAAGGAAGTCAAGCAGGAGGACATTTAGGATTTAAAAAAGAAGACTTAGAAAATCAAACATGCCAAAGTTTAGAAGAAATTTTTAAAGATGTTGAAGAAATTGTAGAAAATAATAAATTGAACATTCCTATTTTTGTAGCAGGAGGAATCAGTCAAAGAAGTGATGTTAAGCATTTCTTTGATCTAGGTGTCGATGGTATTCAAGTAGCAACACGTTTTATTACAACGTATGAATGTGATGCTTCTATCAAATATAAAGAAGCCTTCTTAAAAGCTATAAAGGAAGATATTGGTTTAGTATCTTCACCTGTTGGTATGCCAGGAAGAGCAATGCAAAATAGCTTTGTTAAAAAAACCAAGAAAGAAAAAATACCTGTTAAAAAATGTTATCAATGTTTAATTCCTTGTGATGTTAAAAATACACCTTATTGTATTTCAAGAGCTTTAATAGAAGCTGTTAAAGGAAATTTAGAAGATGGTCTTATTTTTACAGGAGCTCATGGTTATAGGCAAGATCATTTGATGCATGTTGATGAAGTGATTCGTGAATTAATGGAGGATGACAAATGAAATTAGGAATTATTTATGCTGGTCAAGGAAGTCAAGTTGTGGGAATGGGAAAATCATTTTATCCTCGTGAAATCTTTGATCAAAATGAAGATTTAAAGGAATTATGTTTTAATGGATCACTTGAAAAACTATCGTATACACCATATACACAACCATGTATGGTGATGGTTGCAACAATCATTACAGATTTATTAAAAGAACATGGAATTGTTCCTGACTATACAGCTGGTCTTTCTTTAGGGGAATATTCAGCATTATATTGTGCAGGTGTTGTTGAAAGGAAACAAGTTATTGATCTTGCACGCTTTAGAGGAAAAGTCATGCAAGAAGCAGTATCAGGAATTGAAAGTGAAATGATTGCTGTTTTAGGAATAAAGGAAGAACTTTTACAAGATTTATGTCATCAAGCAAGTTCATTAGGAATTGTTTCTATTTCTAATTATAATTGCCCTGGTCAACTTGTTGTTGCTGGTGAAAAAAAGGCTGTGGAAAAAGTTAAAGAATTAGCTTTAGAAAATAAAGTAAGAAGAGTGATTTCTTTAAATACGAGTGGACCTTTTCATACGTCTTTATTAAAAGAAGCGTCACTTGCTTTAAAAGAAAGATTTAAAAAAGAAACTTTTCATGAAATGAAAATACCTGTTATTTTTAATACTTTAGGTCATGAAATCGAAGATCAATCAATACCAGAAATTTTAGAAAAACAAGTGATGTCACCAGTCTACTTTGAAAAAAGTATTCGCTATATGATAGATCAAGGTGTTGATACGATCATTGAAGTAGGACCAGGAAAGGTATTAAGTGGTTTTGTTAGAAAGATAGATCGAAGTATTCAGCTTTATCAAATAGAAGATATGGAATCATTGAAAAAAACAGTGAAAGCTTTGAAGGGAGAATAAAATGAGATTAGAAAATAAAATTGCTCTTGTTACAGGTGGAGGACAAGGTATTGGTAAAGAAATTGCTAAAACATTAGCTTTAAATGGTGCTTTTGTTTTAATTAATTATATAGATTTAGGGAATAATCAAGAAATTGCTCAAATGACAAAAAATGAAATTGAAAGTCTTGGAGGAAAATGTGAAATCTTACCTGCAAATGTAGCAAGTTATGATGAAACATTAGAGATGTTTAAAACAATTAAAAATGAATATGGAAGATTGGATATTTTAATTAATAATGCAGGAATTACAAAAGATGGCTTAATGTTACGCATGAAAGAAAATGATTTTGATGCAGTTATTGATGTAAATTTAAAAGGAACATGGAATTGTATGAAACATGCGACAAAATTAATGATGAAACAAAAATATGGACGTATTGTTTCCATGTCATCTGTTGTAGGCGTTATGGGAAATGCAGGACAAGTCAATTATGCTGCTAGTAAATCAGGAATTATTGGAATGACAATGTCTCTTGCTAGAGAAGTTGGAAGTCGAGGTATTACTGTTAATGCAGTAGCACCAGGTTTTATTCAAACAGCAATGACAGATGTTTTAAGTGATGATATTAAAGAACAAATGAAAAGTCAAATTCCTTTAGGAACATTTGGAAGTGTTCAAGATATTGCAAATGCAGTTGTTTTTCTAGCAAGTGATGAAGCAAAGTACATTACTGGACAAACATTGCATGTTGATGGTGGCATGGCTATGTAAAGGAGAAGCATATGAAAAGAAGAGTTGTCGTAACAGGAATAGGTGCTTTAACACCTATTGGAAATAATGTAAATGATACATGGAAGGGTATTTTAAATCATCAATGTGGGATTGATTTGATTCAATCATTTGATACTTCAAATATGAAAGTAAAAGTAGCAGGTGAATTAAAGAACTTTGAAGCTACTGAATACTTAGATAAAAAAGATGTTCGTAAAATGGATAAATTTATTCAATATGGACTGATTGCAGCTAAAGAAGCTATTAAAGATTCTAAATTAGAGATAGATTCTATAAATCATGATCGTTTTGGGGTAGTAGTATCAAGTGGTATTGGAGGATTAGGATCTATTGAAGAAAATCATCAACGTGGTTTAAAGAAAGGATTTGATCGTGTTTCTCCATACTTTATTCCTATGACCATTGTTAATTTAGCAGCTGGTCAAATTGCCATTGCCTTTAAAGCACAAGGACTTGCTACATGTCCTGTAACAGCTTGTGCGGGAGGAACAAATGCTATTGGTGATGCCTTTAGAAATATTCGTGATGGTTATTTAGATGTAACCATTGCTGGAGGTTGTGAAGCAAGCATTACACCTCTTGGTATTGGTGGTTTTACATCAATGAAAGCTTTAAGTGAATCACATGATCCCAAACGTGCCTCCATTCCTTTTGATAAAGAAAGAAATGGTTTTGTCATGGGTGAAGGAGCAGGAATGCTTGTTTTAGAAGAACTTGAACATGCTAAAGCAAGAGGGGCACATATTTATTGCGAAATGGTAGGTTATGGTGTTAGTTGTGATGCTTATCATATGACAGCTCCAGCTCCTGAAGGTATTGGAGGTGCTAAAGCCATGATCAATGCACTTCAAGATGCTTCTCTTGAAGCTAATCAAATTGATTATATTAATGCTCATGGAACATCAACACCGATGAATGATAAGTTAGAAACGGCTGCAATCAAAAAAGCTTTTAAAAATCATGCTCATAAAGTAGCTGTATCTTCAACAAAAGGAAATACAGGTCATTGTTTAGGAGCTGCTGGTGGAATTGAAGCTGTTTTATGTGTTAAAGCATTAGAAGATAACTTTATTCCAGCAACTATTAATTATCAAAATTTTGATGAAGAATGCGATTTAGATATTGTTGCAAATCATGGAAGAAAACAATTATTAAATTATGTAATGTCAAATTCATTAGGTTTTGGAGGGCATAATGCCTCAATTATTTTTAAGAAATATGGAGAAGAGTAATGGAACTTAATAGTAATCAAATACAAGAAATCAATCCTCATCGTTATCCTTTTGCTTTAGTAGATCGAATTACAGATTATAAACCAGGTGAGTATGCTAAAGGAATCAAATGTGTCAGTGTTAATGAAATGCATTTTTGTGGACATTTTCCAAGTCATCATGTCATGCCAGGAGTTTTGATCGTGGAAGCTTTGGCACAAGTAGGATGTATTGCTATTTTATCAAAAGAAGAAAATAAAGGAAAAATTGCTTTTTTTGGTGGTATTAAAAATTGTCGTTTTAAAGGACAAGTAACACCAGGGGATGTTTTAGAAATGGAATGTGTTCTTACTAAACAAAAAGGACCCGTAGGAATTGGTGAAGCTATTGCAAAAGTAAATGGTAAAGTTGTTTGCAAAGCTGAACTTACATTTGCAATTCAATAATCTTGAATTGCAATTTTTTTTATTTTATCATGATAAAGAGGTGGCATTATGAAACTGATTGAACTTGAAGAAGTTGATTCAACAAATGATTATTTAAAAAGAGAATATCAAAATTTACCTATGCAAACATGTGTCACTGCCAAATATCAAACAAAAGGTAGAGGTAGAAATGGTCATGTTTGGGAAAGCCATGCAAATGAGAATTTGATTATGAGTTTTTTATTTAAAGATTTTCATAAAATAGAAGATGCTTGGAAAATGACACAATTAGCTTCGTGTAGTGTTGTTGGTTTACTTGATCGTTATCGTATTAAAGCAACGATTAAATGGCCGAATGATATTTATGTTGATGGAAAAAAGATTTGTGGTATTTTAGTAGAAACGATCTTAGATCCTGATTTAAAAGGTGTCATTGTAGGAATAGGATTGAATGTTAATAATGAAGATTTTCAATCAATGAAACAAATTACTCATAAAGAGTATAAAATATCTAAACTTGCTATTGGACTGAAAACATTTATGTTGATTTATTATAATTTATATCAAACAAATCAGTTTCATAAGGTTTTAGAATACGCTAATAGTATTTCTTATTTAAAAGATCAATGGGTAGAATATGGTGATTATGGAGAAGTTTGTTTTCAAAAGCTATTAGATGATGGTTCTGTTTTATTTGTTGATCGACAAGGAAAAACATATAAACAGGTAATTAATGAAATATCTTTACATAATAAATAAAAGTGCAGGCTTAAGCTTGCACTTTTACAATATAACAGTATTTCTTATAAAATGATATGCCATATCCTTTTACATGAAGATATTCCTCATTGATGATTTCTTCTTCATATTTATTATCAATGATTTGTTGGGCTCCTTCACTGGAATCCTTAATTAAATCCTTAACACTCTTAGAATGTTTACATTCTAAAACAAGAGCTGTCTGAAAGATTTGTTTAGGAAAGATACATAAATCAAATCTTCCATGCACCGCTTCTCGATTTGATTTGATCTTTTTACCACTAAAGAGTCCTAATAGAAAACCATGATAAAAAGATTATTCATTATCAAAGTAATTAATACTTCTAGATAAGACATCTCCTAGTATTTCATTTGCATGATCAACGTCTCCTTTAACAAGACTTTGATAAAGATCTTCTTTTCTTACAAAAGTATAGTCTTCAAAATAAGACATGAATGTTTGTTTATAGATTTCATAGACTTCTTTATTGGGAATAATCAGTTTATACTTATTTTCTCCTAAATCTTCTTTTATCTTTAAATATCCTGTAAGTAAAAGAAAACTATAGATATTATTAATATTATCCATTTCTCGATAAGTAAGTTCAGGTTTGATATATTTCGTTAAAGACTTTCCTTGAATGAGTTGTTCAAATTCTTCATGAAGTTCATCACTGCCATTTTGAATATAGTTGACAACAAGATCATTTCCACTGGTATTTGCCCAGAAGGAAATAGGTTTGTTATCTGAGCTATTTAATTTACAATCAACATATATAAGTGTACTCCAAGGATTATAGATTTCGATGTTTCCAAATAAATAACCATCATACCATTCTTTAACTTCATCTACATAATCTGTTAGATTATAATCTTTTAATAATTGTAAGATTTCTTTTTTTGTAAAGCCAAAATACTCATTACCCTATCTTTTTAAATAATAATTTATTTAGAAGAGATGAGATAAAGTTTGTTGAAAGAAACAATGATAATATAAGTGAACTTTATTCTCTTTCAGATTTTAAAACAGCTGGTAAGATGGGGGTTAGAAAATCAGATGATTATATGAAAAACTATTTTGTTTCACAATATGGAGCCATTAAAGATGTTGATTTTTCACCTTTATTTCAAAAACTGATTTTAGGAGAAAAAAATCAAGATGGAAAGAAAAATAATCTGGAATTGTAAATTTTTATAAATTTTGTTGATTTTTTATAAAAATGAGCATAATATATAAGTGTACTTAATGAGTGCACAAGTTGTTAACTAAGCTTTAGTAGTAACCTCCCGTTATAAGGGTTCAGGTGAGACTAGAGCTTTTATTTTATAAAAAGGATAAAATTATGTCAAAAGGTAAAGAATTTGTAAAAGATACAATAGTAACAGCAATATTGGTAGATGGAGGATTTTATAGACGTAGAGCTTATGCTCGGTTAGGAGATAAATCTCCAAAAGAAAGAGCTGATGAATTAGAATCATATTGTAAAAGACATTTAAATGAAAAAATATATGGAATTCAGACATCTCATAGATTATATAGAATTTTTTATTATGATTGTTTACCAGTTTCTAAAAATATATATAATCCTTTAACAAAAAAACAAGTTGATTTATCTAAAACGGATACATATAAATGGGCAACAGAATTTTTTGATTTTCTAAAAGAAAAAAGAAAATTTGCATTGAGATATGGGCAATTGGCGGAAGGACAAGCTCATTATTCATTAACAGAAAAAACATTTAAAAAATTATGTAATGGTACTATTAAATTTGAAGATTTAGAAGAAAAAGATTGTATTCTTCAAATTGAACAAAAGGGAGTAGATATGAGGATTGGGTTAGATATTGCTTCATTAGCATATAAAAAGCAAGTAGATCAAATTGTTTTAATATCAGGAGACAGTGATTTCGTTTCTGCAGCTAAGCTTGCAAGAAGAGAAGGTATAGATTTTATTTTAGATCCACTAGGAGCACCTGTAAAACCTGATTTATTTGAGCATATCGATGGGTTAAGAACATGCGATTCAAATTTTAAAATTTCAGATAAAAAATAGCAAAAAAAATTACATTTACAAGTTGTTATATTTTATAATTAGGTTTAATAAAAGATATTACATTTAAAAAGAGAACGGTTCGCAATTAACGATTGTTCTCTTTTTGTTAACTTTTTTAATTGTTATAGTGTTGTTAATTTTCAAAAATATTTCTTACAAAGTACACTAAATAATTTGATTAATTATTATTTTTTATTTGATATATTGTAGTTCTTGTAATTTTTGATAGACTTGGTTTGCAAGTAATTGATTGAATGTATCATTACCTGCGAATTTGTCTTCTTTTAGAAGACTTGATGGGATATAGCTATTTGTAAGATCTTTTTGATCTTGTTCAGTAGCTGTAATATTTGCATCTTTTAAGCCATTTGTGAGAAGATAAGTTCTAAAGTCTAAGAAATGATCTTTATGTTCTTCTTTTAAGACGTTATTATCGTCTCTTACAAGGTTGTTTTGTCTTTTTGATGTCATTGATACAACAATATATTTTTGTGTTTTAATTTGGTTTAAAATAGCTCTTTGATAAGTGATTGTACGATAAACATCTTGGTTGTTTTGTTTATCATAGTTTCCAGAAAAGATAATAACGATATCATTTTCATTGAATTCAGGAAGTGTTGCTTCGATTTGTGCAGGAGCTGTTAGGGTAACAGCTTTTCCAGATTTGTCTCTTGTAAATGTATGAATATTACGAGATGAATCGTAAGCTAAAGTTCCTTTAATACCTTGAATGGTAACTTCATCGAAGTTTGATCCACTATTTTTTAAAGCTTCTACTTGTTCACCTTTTTCATTATAGAAAGTAAGGTCTACAGCTTCTTTATCACCAGGGATGGTGATATTATTAGCGAAAATCTTTGTTCTTCCTACACGAATAGATAAATCAAAAGTTGTATCTTGGTTTCCACCGAATTTAATAATTTCACTATTTGTAAGTGATTCTAAATTAAGTGGGTAACTAGCAAATTCACTTCCCAAGGTAAAGCTATCACCAATACAATAAATACGTTGACTATTTTTTTTCTTTTTTGTTTTTGTTTTTGTTGTTTCTTCTTTTGTTGTAGTTGTTGTTTTTTCTTCTGATTGGTATTTTTTAGCGTTTTGACTTGTTGAAAAACGGTCATAACCAATTAAACCAACAATCATAGCAAGTAAAACAACAACAGTAATAGAAAAAGTAACTTTTTTCATATTAGTAATAGTAGTAATGACTACCAGATAGAGATTTTGCTTTTGTTAAAACACTTCCTAAAACGTTTACATTATTTCTTTGAAGTAGTTTTACACAATTTGCAGCATCTTTTTTATTAGTATCTTGTGAAGAAATAGCAAAAATAGTCCCGTCAACGGCATTTCCTACAGGAATGGCATCAGATATCATTCCAACAGGAGCACAGTCAATAATAATGAAATCAAAGGCTTTCTTTAATTCATTAATATAATCTTTAAATACATGTGATCCTAATAATTCAGAAGGATTAGGAATATGAATCCCACTTGTTAAAACAGCCATAGTACCTGCAAAAGAAGGATCATTTACACTTTGGAAGTATTCAACATTTAATTTTTTAGTTTGACGATATTCAAGTAAAGCATCTGTTAAACCATGTTTGTTTGATAATCCCATATATTTATGTAAAGTATTTTTTCTTAAATCACAATCAATTAATAAAACTCTATTATATTTTGTTGCAAAAATATAAGCAAGGTTAATAGATAGTGTTGTTTTTGCTTCACCAGCTTGTGATGAAGTAATACAAATTGATTTAATGTCTTTGTCTACTGTAGAAAATTCAATGTTTGTACGGATATGACGAAAGATTTCAGTATAATCAAATTGGCTATGTTTTTTATTTTTATCTAAAATATTTAATGTTTTTCTTTTACTCGTTTTTTTTGCCATAATTATCTCCTTTTAAATATTTTTTTAAAGAAGGATGTTTTTCCTTCAATAGGATCAACTTCTTCATTGTTGATGATATGTAGAGGATTTTCATACATTAATGTATGAATATCTTCATAACTATATTTCTTTACAAGTAAATCAAAGACTTCTTGTAAACAAGGAGAACGATGTCCGTCACAACGATGAGTATCCGTTGCAATTACATGAAGTAATCCTTGATTTAATAATTGATAAGCAAACTTTTGAGCATGTTTACCATGATATCCCAAAAAGCTTGTTGCATTAACTTGAATAAGATAACCATTATCTATAAAATCTTGAATTCTTTCGATATCTAAAGAATCTTTAAAGTATCTTTCAACATGAGCAATAACGGGAGTATATCCTTTATATTGAATTTCATAAAGACGATCTTCTACTTCATTTTCATTTCCTAATTCTTTTCTAACATCAAATTCTACAAGTAAATAATGGGTATTTTCAATAGGTATAAAGATGTTTTGTTCAAGTGCTTCTAGATAATCATGATTTAAGAAGAGTTCACACCCTTCTAAAACTTCAATATTATAAACTCTAGCAAGCTCTTTTAAATCATGAATTCTATCTTTAATAATTTCTAAATCTTTTAAAGTATGTTTTCCAGAAACAACATGAGGTGTTGCGACAATCGTAGAAATACGATTATTTTTAGCTTTTTCTAAAGCCTTTTTAGCATCTTCAAGTGATGGCATTCCATCATCTATATCCCATGCATAATGACCATGTATATCAATAAAAGCCATAACTAATCCTCAAAATAAGGAATAACGCCAAGATTTGGAATTTCTAAATATTTTTCAACGTCTTCTTGAGTATGTAAACGATTATCTAACATAAATCTAATAAAGATAATACCAATACTTAAAATAGCACCTACTAAACCACCAATAACTATATTTTTAGGAACACTTGGTGAAACAGGTGATGTTTGAAGTTTTGCATCATCAACTGTTGTAATATTGTTGATATTTAAAGTTTCCTTCACTTCATTTGTGAAGACATTAACCGTTGTATCAACAATTTTTTTACTGAGTTGTGGATCAGTTGTTGTTGCTGAAATAGAAATAATTTGGGTATCTGTTTCGTTTGAAACGGATACATATTTATTGATATCTTCTACTTCTAAATTTAATTCTTTTGCAACTTTACTTTGAATATTGTTTCCTCCAAGTAAAGCTACATAGTTTTTAGTCATCGAATTATTTGAGTTAATTTGTGAATAGTCAACGATTCCTTCGTTAACTTCTGGTTTTGGGAAAATACGAGCCGTTGATTCATATTTTTTACTAACAAAGAAAATAGTAAAAGCTCCCACTAATATAGCACAAATCAATGTTGAAATAATAATGATATGTAAATGTTCTTTTAATACTTGAAACAATTCAGCTAAATTAATTTCAATCTCTTCATTTTGGATTTCTTGATTATCCATTACTTAATCTCCTTTAATACATATTTTTATAAACAATTATAGATACTACGTCGAGGCTCATTATCTAACAAAAGCCTTTAAAAATCAACAGAATTAGATTTTTTTATAGAAGTCTTATTATATAAGGAAAGGAAAAGTCATAAATTTGTCCGCTTGGTTATAAAAATCGACCGCTCAGTAATTATTTATTGACAATTTAAAAAATCACGGTATAATACGTATGATTATAGATGAACTCCAAAATACGTCGTATTGACTTTAAAAATTGAGGGGGGGGGTACAAATATGTACAAAAATAAGAGTCAATTATTATTTAGAAGACTATGTTTGATAGTAGTAGATATAATAAGTATTATTTTATCTTTCTTCTTATCAGCATTTATTGCATATGACGGTTCTATGGAATTAAGCTTTTTAAAATATACTTATTTTTTTATACCTATTTTACTCATAGGAAGTCTATTCTTCTTTATTATAATGAAGCTTTATGATAGTTTATGGAGCTATGCTTCCATTAATGAATTATTAAATGTTATTATTGCTTCAATATGCAGTTCAATTTTATACTGTATTTTATGTTTACTCATTCCAGTCCATCCGCCGATAAGTACAATATTTTTATATTTATTATTATTACTTGTTTTCGTAGGTGGAAGTCGATTTGGTTATCGGTTTGTTCGTCTTTATGCTTCAAGACATTACTTATTTGGTAGAAGTGATGATAATGAAAGCAAAGTCATGATTGTTGGTGCTGGTTCAGCAGGTGAAAAGATTTTAAGAGAAACACTTGTTTCGACAAAACTTCATAAAAAAGTTGTTTGTTTCATTGATGATGATGCAACAAAACACAATAGACGCATTCACAATGTTCCTATTGTAGGGGGAAGAAATGAAATCCTTACACAAGTTGAAAAATATAAAATTGATGAAATCTATGTAGCTTTACCATCAATAGATGATAAAGAAACATCTAAGATTTTAAATATTTGTAAAGAAACCAAATGTAAAATAAAAAAATTACCTGGTATGTATCAATTCTTGAACGATGAAATTACTTTAGAAAAACTAAAAGATGTTGAAGTTTAAGATTTACTTGGAAGAGATCCTGTCCAAGTAAACTTAAAAGAAATTATGGGTTATGTAAAAGATAAAGTAGTTATGGTTACTGGTGGAGGAGGATCTATTGGATCTGAACTTTGTCGACAAATTGCTGCAAGTAATCCAAAACAATTGATTATTGTAGATATTTATGAAAATAATGCTTATAACATTCAATTAGAATTACAACATAAATATCCAAACTTAAATCTTGAAACCATGATTGCTTCCGTAAGAGATGCTGTTAAAATCAATGATTTATTTGCTTATTACCATCCAGATATTGTTTATCATGCAGCAGCTCATAAGCACGTACCATTAATGGAAGATGCGCCACATGAAGCAATTAAAAACAATGTTTTTGGTACATACAATGTCGTAAAAGCAAGTCATACATATGGTGTTAAGAAATTTATCTTGATATCTACAGATAAAGCAGTTAATCCGACAAATATTATGGGTGCTTCAAAACGATTATGTGAAATGGTTGTACAATCTTATAACAAGATTTCAAAAACAGAATTTGTTGCTGTACGTTTTGGAAACGTATTAGGTTCTAATGGATCCGTTATTCCTTTATTTAAAAAACAAATTAAAGAAGGTGGACCAATTACCATTACACATCCAGATATCATCAGATACTTTATGACAATACCTGAAGCTGTCTCTCTTGTCTTACAAGCAGGTGCCTATGCTAAAGGAGGAGAAATCTTTGTTTTAGATATGGGAAAACCGGTTAAGATTTTAGATATGGCTAGAAACTTAATTAAACTTTCTGGTTTAGAACCAGATGTTGATATTAAAATTGAATTCATTGGGTTAAGACCTGGTGAAAAACTTTATGAAGAAATGTTGATGAAAGAAGAAGGAATGAAAACAACGCCTAATAAGATGATTCATATTGGACAACCAATTCAATTACCTGATGATTTCTTTGATCAATTAGAAGATTTACGTCAAAGTGCTTTTGATGAAGATAGTGATATTAGAAAAGATGTTCAACATATGGTAGATACTTACCATTACGATGAAAATACAACACATGGTATAAAAAAACAAAGGATAAAGAGTTAAACGAATCGTCGCTTTGTCGCGTTCGTTTACTTTATCTCATATATGAAAAGAGTCCAATAAATCTATTGGATAGGCGAAGCATACTCAAATGGAGGTTTTTTATGTTTGATAATTGGTATGTAGTTCAAGTAAGAACAGGAAAAGAAGAAGAAATTGTGAAGAAATGTCAATTCTATATAGACCATGATATTTTAATTGATTGTTTTATTCCAATCACGAAAAAGAAAAAGAAGTATCATGGTACATGGCATATTGTTGATGATATTTTATTTAAAGGGTATATCTTTATAATCACCAATCAAGTAGAACAACTTTATACTCAACTCAAAAAAGTACCAGATCTTACAAAACTCCTTGGAAATGATGGAAAAGAAATCTATCCCATCTATCCACAAGAAGCTATGTTTCTAACAAAATTTTCAAATAAAGATCATGTTGTTGATATTTCTAATGGTATTATTGAAAACGATAAAATCATTATTAATGAAGGTCCTCTCGTTGGTTTAGAAGGACTTATTACAAAAATAGACAGACATAAACGTATTGCATACGTAGATATTGAACTACTTGGCAAACTTACACGTGTTCAAGTAGGCTTAGAAATTATTAGCAAATCATAAAAAAGCACAGAAATGTGCTTTTTTATATACACTTTTTTGTGCATAACTTTGTTATGCTTTTTTTAGTATACAAAAATATTTCAAGAGAAAAGTTATATAAAGAACTTCTTATGAAAGAAGAAGGCTTACAGGATACACTGAACCATCTAATTCATATTGGAAAACCAATAGAAATGGATGAAGAGGTCTTCTTAGAAAAACTTGTTCATTTGAAGAAGGAAGCTTATGACGAAACAAATGATATCAGACACCTTATCAAAGATATCGTGCCTACATATCAACCAAAATCATAACAGAACGTATGCTTTTTTTATATGAAAAAGAAAGGAAAAAATTATGAGTGATAAAAAGTATAAGATTGGTTATACAACAGGAGTGTTTGATATGTTTCATATAGGACACTTGAATATTTTAAAAAATGCAAAAAGACGATGTGATTATTTAATTGTTGGTGTAAGTACTGACGAAGTTGTAAAAAGTTATAAAAATAAAACACCTATAATCCCTTTTAAAGAACGTATTGCCATAGTAAATGAATTGAAATGTGTAGATAAGGTAGTTCCTCAAACAAGTATGAATAAGATGGAAGCATGGAATCAGTTACATTTTAATGTGTTATTCCATGGCTCTGATTGGCAAGGAAGTGATATGTACAATAATATGATTAATCAATTTTCAAATGTAGGTGTAGATGTTGTATTTCTTCCACACACAGATGGTATTTCTTCTACATATTTATCAGAAATATTACAAAAAATTAATATAGAAAATTTTGAATAACATAATCATAAAAGGTATGTTTTATTTTTTTAGTTTAATTGATAAAAATTGAATACTAAAATTAGTATTCAAAAATTTAAGTGATTTAGAAAGGATAATATCATGTTTTTAAAATTAATGTATATTACAAATAGCGTTGATGTTGCATTGATTGCTGAAAAATATGGAGTTGATAGAATTTGGATTGATTTAGAAACTTTAGGGAAGCAAGAAAGACAAGGACATATTGATTCTGTAAAATCAAAGCATTCTATCAATGATATAAAAAAAATATCGCCAAAATTAACAAAATCTGAAATGCTAGTAAGGGTTAATCCAATAAATCCATGTAGCAAAGAAGAAATAGACAAAGTAATTGAAGCTGGAGCAGATATTATTATGCTACCGATGTGGAAGTCATTAGATGATGTCAAAAATTTTTTAACAATTGTGGATAAACGTGTTAAAACAACATTACTTCTTGAAACTAAAGAGGCTGTGGAATGTTTAGATGAAGTATTAGAAAATGGTGGATTTGATGAAATACATATAGGATTGAATGATTTGCATTTAAGCTATCATTTAAAATTTATGTTTGAATTGCTTGCCAATGGAACAGTAGAAAAGATTTGTAATAAAATCAAAAACTATAATATTCCGTATGGTTTTGGTGGTGTTGCTAGACTTGGAGAAGGGACATTACCAGCGGAAAAAATTATTATTGAACATTATCGATTAGGCTCATCTAGAGCAATTCTTTCAAGAAGTTTTTGTAATGTAGATAAGTCATCATCACTTGATGATGTAAAAGAAATATTTAAAGAAAATATGAAAACTCAAAGATTATTTGAAGAAAAAGTAATGAAAATGTCTAAAAAAGATTTTAAGGATAATAAAGATGAATTAAGCAATTGTGTAAAAAAAATTGTTAAACAAATGGAGGCATAAAAATGGAATTAAATAGAAATATTATAAGTGATTTAAGAAAAGAATACGGAGATGCTTTTTATTTGTTAGATTCTAAACAATTTAGAAGTAACTATACTGAATTAAAAAATGTTTTTTCAAGTATTTATTCTAATTTTAATATTGCATATTCTTATAAAACAAACTATACACCTAAATTATGTAAAATCGTCAATGAACTAGGTGGATATGCTGAAGTTGTTTCTGAAATGGAAGCTGAATTAGCTATGAGAATTGGGGTTAAGGAAAATAGAATTATTTGGAACGGTCCAATCAAAAATAAAGAAAAACTAGAAGCTTTTTTATTAGCTGGTGGTACAGTTAATATTGATTCTATTGATGAAGGAAAATATATCTATGAATTATCAAAACAACACGAAGATGTAACATTTAATGTTGGTGTTCGTTGTAATTATGATGTTCAAGATGGTGTTATTTCTCGATTTGGTTTTGATGTGGAAAGTAAAGAATTTCAAAGTGTACTAGATTTAATTAAGGAAAGGAATAATTTATTTCTAATTAATTTACAATGTCATTTTGCTAAAAGACAATTAGAATATTGGCCTGAAAAAGCAAAAGGGATGTTAGACTTAATTGATAGGTTGAATATTGTCCCACAAAGAATTGATCTTGGTGGTGGATTGTTTGGAAAAATGGAAGATTCTTTAAAAGAACAATTTACATCTGATATTCCTAGTTATCAAGATTATGCAAATGCAGTAGCAACATTATTTGCTGAAAGATTTCCTGACAAAGATAATCAACCAGAGTTAATTATAGAACCAGGTTCAGCTTTAGTTGGTGATTGTATGAAATTTGTTGGTACAGTTAAAACAATTAAAAATGTTAGAGGAAAATCATTTGCTACGGTATTAGGAAGCCAAAAAAATATCAGTATGACAGGTGTTAATCCTCCTGTAGAAATAATTAATATGTCAAACGAACAAGATGAATATAAAGACTTAGATTTTGTAGGATTTACATGTATTGAATCAGATGTCATTTATAGAAATTATAATGGAAAACTATCTGTAGATGATGCACTTGTTATTAGTAACTGTGGTTCATATTCTTTAGTTATGAAACCTCCATTTATTTTACCTAATTTTGCTGTATTGGATATTTCAGAAGGTAAAACAGAAGTAATTAAACAAGCTGAAAACTTTGATGATGTATTTCATACATTTGAATTATAGGAGGAAATAGATTTGGTAGCTATTAATAAATTTTTAAAAAGGTTATTAGATATTTTCTCATCAGGAATAGCAATTATTATTTTAATTCCTTTATGGATAATAATTGCTATTGCTATAAAGAAAGACTCTAAAGGGTCTATCTTTTTTAAACAAGGTAGAAGAACAACGGATGGAAGAATATTTCATATGTATAAGTTCCGTTCAATGGTAGTTGATGCTGAAAAAATGGGTGCAGGATTATTTAATTATAAAGATGATCCAAGAGTAACAAAAGTTGGAAAATTTTTAAGAAAAAATAGTTTAGATGAATTACCTCAATTATTTAATATATTTTTTGGAGATATGTCTGTTGTAGGACCTAGACCATGTGTTACTTATGAATTAGGTGATTTTGAAACATTAAATAAAAAGTATAAAAAAAGATTTCAAGTCAAAGCAGGATTAACTGGTTTAGCTCAAGTAAAAGGTCGAAATGATATTTCTTGGGATGAAAAAGTAACATATGATAATCAATACGTAGATGGATTTAAGAAGTATGGAATTTTATTAGATATAAAGATTCTGTTTGATTCAGTAATAAAAGTGTTTAAAAAAGAAAATATTTATGAAAATAAAGCTGATGAATCTTTAGATGATATTGAAGCTGCTAAATTAGCAGAAGAAGAAATTATTAGAATTGCACACTTACCAGATTAGAGGAGGATAAGCAATGAAATACGATGTAGAAAATAGAAGAATATGGTTAAAGGGTGAAATATTAAATGTCAATGATGCAAAAATCAATGTACTTTCACCAACATCACAATTTGGTTTAAATGTATTTGAAGGAATTCCATGTTATTGGAATGAGGATGCAAATCAATTATATGCATTTCGTTTAGATGATCACTATAATCGATTACTAAGATCAGTAAAATTGTTACAATTGGATTGTAAATATACAAAAGAAGATTTTACAAAAGCTTTAAAAGATGTCATTAAAGCAAATGAATATGATGAAAATTTATCTGTAAGACAAACTTTATTTGTTGATGGTTTTGGATCATGGGGATCAGAGGGACCTGTAGAAATGTTTGTTGCACCAATTCCTAGAGGAAGAACAAGTGCTGAATATAATAAAAAAGGATTAAACTGTTGTGTTACTTCTTGGAGAAGAATTAGTGATGAAACTCTTTCACCTAGAATTAAATGTGGAGCTAATTATATTAATAGTAGAGTGGGTCAAAGAGAAGCCTTAAGAAATGGATATGATACTTGTCTTTTCTTAAATGAAGTTGGAAAAGTTGCAGAAGGACCTGGTTCATGCTTCTTTATGATTAAGGATAATAATGTTATTACTCCACAACTTACAGACAGTGTTTTAGAAAGTATTACAAGAGATACTGTGATTCAATTAGCAAAGTATATGGGATATAAAATTGTTGAAAGATCAATAGATAGAACAGAACTTTATACATGCGATGAAGCATTTTTATGTGGCTCTGCAATGGAAATCACACCTATTTTAAGTATTGATCATTATGTTATTGGTGATGGTAATACAGGGAGTACTACAAAAAATATTCATTTAAAATATTTAGATGTTGTTCAAGGAAAAGATGATAAATTTAAAAAGTGGCTAACATCAATTTATTAAGGAGAGAAGAATGAAGTTTTCAGTATTAATGTCTGTTTATAAGAATGACAATGAAATTTTTTTTAGAGAAGCACTTGAAAGTGTTACTATATATCAAACATTGAAACCATCTCAAGTAGTTATTGTTCAAGATGGACCAGTATCAAATGAAATTAATAATATAATTTCTGAGATTGAAGAACTGGAAAGAAATATTGAATTCACTAGACTTGTTAAAGTCAAAAACGAAGGATTAGCAAAGGCATTAAATGATGGAATAGATGCATGCAAATACGAATGGATTGCAAGAATGGATTCAGATGATATTTCTCTACCAGATAGGTTTGAGAAGCAAATAAATTTTATAAAAAAGAATGGAAATATTGATGTTTTAGGTGGAATAATTTCTGAATTTGACATTAAACCAGGAGATTTGAAATCTGAAAGACATGTTGGAAAAAATAATGAAGAAATCATTAAAATGGCGAAAAAAAGAACACCGATGAACCATGTTACAGTTATGTATAAAAAAAGTAAAATAATTGATGTAGGGAAGTACACTGAAAACTTTGGTAAGTTGGAAGACTATAAACTTTGGGTTGATATGATTTCTATTAAAGCAAATATGGCAAATTTGGATAATATTTTAGTTTATGTCCGAATTGGAAATGGATTTATTTCTCGAAGAAGTAATAAACAGGAAATAAAAGATTGGGATAGATTACAAGAGCATTTAAAACGGAATGGAGTTATTAATTACTTTGAATTATTCTTGAATAGAATGTATATTAGAATATTTACATATATGCCATCTTTCATGAAAGAAATAGCATATAAGCTTATTTTAAGATAAAATAGTGCTTATTATTTTAAGGAGTAAATTAAATGTCAATAGAAAATGTAAAAATAGACTGTTGTATGTGTAAGAATTGTCTTAGGGTATGTAAATTTAATGCTATTAATCTTAAAATTGATAAATATGGATTTGAATATGCTATTTTAGATAGAAGCAAATGTAAGAATTGTGGCTTATGTGATAAAGTATGTCCAGTAAAAAATATTAATTATGAAAAAGAGAGAGTGTATAGTGCTGGGATTGCTTATTCATTAGATGAATATATTAAAAGAAATGGTTCAAGTGGAGGGTTATTTGGATGTTTTGCAAAAAATGTTCTAGAAAATAAAGGATGTGTGTATGGTGCATCATTTGACAAAAAAATGAAGCTTAAGACAACAAAAGCTGAAAAAGAAGAAGAATTACTTTCTATGTATAAATCAAAATATTTATTATGTGATACGAATAGTCAATTTCAATCGATAAAACACGATTTGGATGGTGATAGATTTGTATTATATTGTTCAACTCCATGTCAAATTGAAGCGCTTAAACTTTTTTTAAAAAAAGATTATGAAAATTTGATTACAATAGATTTTGTTTGTCATGGTGTTAGTAGCCAATTTATTTTTGATAGGTTTTGTCAAATGTATGAACAACAACATAAATGTAAAATCACTACCTTTCAGTTTAGAAAAAAAATTAAAAATCCATCTTCTTCACATTACTTTAGCATTGGCAAAATTAAAAATGGAAAAAAATTAGAAAAAAAGGTTTGTACTTTTTTTTCCCATATTATAATGCATATTGTAAGCAAATAATTAATAGACCTAATTGTTATGATTGTAAATTTGCTACAAAAAAAAGAGTATCTGATATCACAATAGGTGATTTTCATACAATAAATAAATATAGAAAAAATATAAATCGTTTCGAAGGAGTATCAATGTTTTTATGCAATACAAAAAAAGGAGAGTTATTTTTTAATAGAGTAAAAGAAAATTTATTTGTAGAGAAAATATCTTTAGATACACTGTATTCAAATAATAGATTTACAAAAAGTAATAGTGAAGAAAGCAAGCATTTAGTAAAAAATTCAAGAATATTTCTTGATCAACTTTTAAACTTTGGGATAACACATAAAGCAAAAAAGATGTTATTTACAAAAAAGGATTTTTTTAAAATAATATATTATAAATGCCCTGCGTTTATAAGACGAATAGTAAAGGATATGATATAAAGAATGAAGTATATGAGGGATAATCTTAACGATGATTATGGAATAGTACGATTACAAGATAAAATTTTAGAAATAGCAGTATATATTGATAAATTATGTACTGAAAATGATATTGAATATTGTTTAATGGGTGGATCGGCGTTAGGTGCTAAAAGACATAATGGTTTTATTCCATGGGACGATGACTTAGATGTTTTTATGACCCCAAAAAACTATGAAAAGTTCAGGAAAGTCTTCAACGAAAAGGGAAATAAAAAAAAATACTATCTTCAAGAATATGGAGGACAAAAAAATGGATTAGTTACAGTTCCAAAATTGAGAATGCATGGAACAACATATATTGAAGAATTAACAAAAGATTGGAAAATACATCAAGGAATTTTTGTTGATATATTTATTTTGCATACATGTCCTAAAAGTGTAATCAAACAGTTATGGCAGTGTTTTTGGGCTAAATGTGTTGTAGTAAAAGGAATGTCATTGAGAAATTATAATAGACAAGTAGGACTAAAAAGAATAATTTTAAAAATATCTAGAATATTGCCAAAGAGAATAATGATTGACTACGCACTTAAACAAGTTTACAGATTTGAAAATGATGATAGTCCATATTTTTGCAATTTTTTAGGGAAAGCCGTTTATAAAAAAGGAATTTATAAAAAAGAATGGTTTAATAAAATAACTAGAGAAAAATTTGAAAAAGTTGATTTATGTGTTCCAAATGGATTGCATGATTTTTTGAAAGAAAGATTTGGGGATTATATGAAAATTCCATCCAAAGAACAGATTTTATGGGAGCAACATGCATTAAAATGGGACGTTGAAAATGATTTTTCGCATTACAACAATCAAGATAGAAATTTTGAAGATGAAAAAAGATTAATATAGAAATGGTGAATATAATGGATAATAAATATATTGATGGTTTGGTAAGTGTAATAATACCAACATACAAAAGATATAATACATTATCAAGAGCGATTAAAAGTGTAGTATATCAAACTTATAAAAATATTGAAATTTTGATAGTTGATGATAATGACCCAAATGATAGTTATAGTCAAGGGTTAAAAAAAATGGTTTTTGAATTAGATATTCCTAATCTAAAACTTGTAACACAGGAAAAACATATAAATGGTGCAGCAGCTAGAAATGTGGGTATAAAAAATGCCAAAGGAGAATTTATTGCTTTTTTAGATGATGATGATTTATGGTTACCTGAAAAAATTGAGAAAGAAGTAGAATTTATCAAACATCTTCCCAATGAAGTTGGTGCTGTAAGTAATAGAAAAGTATTTTGTAATAATGGAAAAATTAGTCATATTTCAGAGGTATGGAATGCAGATGAAAATCAAAACTTTAAGGTGATTTCTAAACAAATGAATATTCAAACGTGCACTTTATTGATTAAACGACAATATTTAGATGTGACAGGTTACTTTGATCCTAATTTACGCAGACATCAAGAAGTCCAATTAATGGCATTTTTTACTGCTAAATATAAAGTAGAATTTCTTGATGAAATATTAACTGTTATCGATAGCACAGATGTAATGAATAGACCTAATTCTAATATGTTAATTGAATATAAGAAATCATTTTTTGATTCTATTTTTCCAGTAATAAAAAACTATAGCTCACATAAACAAAAACTTATTTATGCTCATAATATGACAGAAGTTGCCTATGCATTATATAGAGATAATAAAAAACTAAAGGGAATCTTTCTATTAATTAAATGCTTTAGATATCCGTCGGTATTAAAAGCGTTTTTAAAAAGAGTATACTATAAAAGAAATAGTAGAAATATACAAAAAGTTCTTTCAACAAAAGATATAAATCAAATTTATAGAAATATTGAGAAATGTGAAGAATAGTTTTTTAAAGGAGGTAATAATGTGAGGTTAGCTATGACTATAAATAAGAAAATTGGTTTAAGTACTATAGTTTTCATTGTGTATTGTTTATATTATATTTCAGGATATACAGGTTCTGCTCATAATTATTTTATTGTCGCACTTTTTTTATGTTGGAATCTAATAGCTTTTCTAGAAGATAAAAAAGCATATGAGTATGCTATAGGAAATAAGTCGTTTGGGTATTTGTTTCTCTTTATACTGTATTATTTTTTTACTAGTTTTATAATAGCTGATTTTTTATATACAATCGAGTATGTAGTAATATTTTTATGTTTATATGGAACTATGATACAGTATAGATATTATTCTTTTAGAAATAAAATTTACGAGATAAAATTAACAGTTTATTCGTTAATGGCTGGATTTGTTTTTTTTTCTATCTCAGCAATTTTGTTTTATACAATTAATCCATCAGCAGCAAGAATACTAGCTGCTGATTTTTATGCGTTTAATAATATTGCTATTGGAGGAGGATATGCTATAGCTTTTGGATCAAGTATTTTATCTGTATATTTAGTTGAAACTATTATTAGAAAAAAAATCACAAGAGGAAAACGTTTTTTATTTGTTTTTCTAATAATACTATTTGAAATTTTGATAATCAAAACTGAAAGTACAACAACGTTGATAGCTAATGTTTTTGGAATTATCTGGGGAGTTGTAAATAAAAAATTAATGTCAAAAAGTAAAATTAGAGGGTCAAAAATTCTTATTTACTTTTTTTTGGTTATATTGTTTTTTTTGATAATTTTAAATATTAATAATATAGGTAAATTTATAGTTAGTGTTACTTCATCAGGAACAGAAAACGTATTAATTAGAAGGTTTAATAGAATTGGGTTAAAAATGAAATATCATGGAATCCAAACAGGTTACAAAAATTATGTTGATGAGCGATTTGGAACAATTGCTACTTCTTGGAACACATTTTTAAAATACCCGTTGTTTGGTATAGGATATAAATGTGGAAATATTTTCTCTTTATTAGAAATGAATGGAGTAGGAACTCATTCTGAGTTATTTGATGTATTAGCACAATATGGAATAATTGGTTTTTTATTTTGGATATCATTTATATATAATTCATTAAAATGCCAATCAGATTATTATAAGTGTAAAGGGTGGAAAATAACATTCCTGATAATGTTAATTTTTAATCCCTTTAGGTCTTTTCATGGATACATAGTAATATTTTTTATTATACCTATGATAGAGTATCTTATTAAAAATAGATTTATAAAGAAAGGAGTTAATTATGAGTAATATAAAAGAGAATAATACACAAGGATTAAGTGCAAAATTTGCAAAAAGAATATTTGGCTTTTCTATGGCGTCTTGGGTAAATTGTGGAATTAGTTTAATAGCAACACCTATTACAACTTCCTTATTTTTACCAAGTGAATTAGGGAAAATTAATTTATTTATATCTTTTGCAAACATTCTCATACCATTTGTGTATTTAGGATTTGATCAGGCTTATGTACGTTTTTTTAATGAACCTTGCGGTGAGAATACATCAGGTTCGTTATTTAAATTATGTTTGGTTATTTCTAGTATTTTATCATGTATGGTATCATTAGTAGTAATGATTGGTTGGCGCTATTTTTCATATAGAATTATGGGATATACCTCCTTTTTTATTGCTATTTTTTTAAGTTTATATTTATTTTCAACCATGACTTTAAGATATGTAAATTTAAAGGCACGTATGGAAAATAATACATTATTATTTTGTGTTCAATCAATTATTTCAACACTTATAATAAAATTATCTTTTATAAGTGTAGCTGTTGTAAAAGCAGGCGCCTATTATGCGATTGCTCTTCGAACAATATTATTATGTTTAGCAGCTATTTGTTTTTCAACTACAACAATAAAAAAGTGTAAATTGGAAAAAGTTGATTATAAGAAAAATGTTCTTAAAGAAATTGGAAAGTTTGCTTTGCCAATTTTTCCAACAACATTTTTGGTAATGTTAAATGTTTCTTTAGCACAACTTATGTTAAATAAGTTTGCTGATTACTCAATGATTGGAATTTATTCTAATGCTGTAACAATTGCAAGCATTATTACAATTGTTCAATCAGGATTAAATACTTTTTGGACACCATTTGTTTATGAATATTATAAAGAACAAGATAAAATTCAAAAAATGCATCATATTGTAGCATTTTTAATGATAATGATGGCTTTGGTGTTAATTTGTTTTAAGGATTTAATATATTTAATTCTAGTTAATAAAAAATATTGGGCAAGTAAATCTATTATGGCAATTTTGTTAATCTCACCTATTGCAGATACTGTTTCTGAAACACTCGGTTTAGGAATAGAATTATCAAAAAAAACATATTTAAAATTACCTGTTTATATTATTAATATTTTAGTGAATGTAAGTGCTTGTTATTTTTTGATTCCCATTTATGGAATCTATGGAGCAGCTATAGCTAACGCTGTGGCTTCTTTGTCAATGTTAATTTCTAAAACAATAATAGGAGAAAAGTATTACAAATGTAGCAATAGCTATTATCAATTAATAGTAGGTATGATGATTATGATATGTATCGCTATGATGAATTATTATATAAATAACGCAGTAGTAATATGTCTTATTTGTTTGGTAGGTATTATCATGCTTTGTATTATCTATAAAGCAACATTTTTATATTTAAAAAATCTAATAAATAGTTTATTTAAAAAATTAAGGAATAGGGAGGAGTAAAATGAGTAAAGCATTGATAATTGGTAAACCAAATTCAATACATACGGTCAATTTTCTAAACTCAATACTAATTAAAAATCCTATAGTTAATGAGATAGATTTATTTTCAACTGACCATAATGATTTTATGCAAGATGAATATAGAAATTTTTATAAACATTTTGGTGTTAATATAATTTCTACAAATTCATTCTTTCAAAACAATACGTTTTTAAAAAGAATAGACTATCTTATTAGAAAGACTTGGAAGATGTATTCTTTATTAAGTAATGTTGATCAATATGATTATTGTTTTGTTTTATATTGTAGTGAGTATAGTGCAATATGGAGTGGATTGTTTGCAAAAAAATTCAAAAAATTAATTCCTGTTTTTTGGGGAGGAGATGTGTTGCGTAATGACAGTTTAAATAATTTAAACTTTAAAAAAATGTTAATGAATTCATACAAAGTTGTAATGCCAAATGAGAACAGTCTAAGAGTTTTTAATAAAAAAACACGCAACGCTTATATGAAAAAAGTATGTGTTATTCAGTATCCACAAAATATGGTAAAAAAACTAAAAGAAATTGAAGCAAAAAAATATAATAAAAATGAAATTAAAATAAATTATAAATTACCGTTAGACAAGAAAATTGTAATTTGTGGACATACAGCTACTAGAGCTGAAAATTATAAAGATATGATATATAATTTAGAATTATGCAATGATTCAACTATTAATGATTGTTTTTTTGTTTTTATGATGACCTATGCACCAGAAGAACATCTTACCTACCAAAAAGAAGTTTTTGATATACTAGAAAATTCAAAGTTAAATGGAATAATTTTTAAAGATTTTTTGCCATATGAAGAAGTATTGAAATTACATTTTATAAGTGATATTCATATAACGGCTATTAAAACTGATGCATTTTCGTGTTTTTTACAAGAAGAATTGTATTCTGGAAGTATACTATTATATGGACGATGGTTGAATTATTATGAAATAGAGAATGATAATTTTTTTGCCATTCCATTTGATTGTTTACCAACTATATCAAATGAATTTGAAAAAATTATTGAAAACTTCAGTATATATAAAGAAAAAAGCAAATGTAATAGGAAAGGAATTATTGATATCGCATCTGAAGAAGCAATAATACATGAATGGAATAAAATAATATTAGATAATTAACACTTTTAGTAAAAATCAAATTAATGATAAACAAAAATAGTACTTTGATGTTCAAATGTAAAAAAATAATTAGTTTTAAATGCATAAGTACATTGTAAGAAGGTAGATGTACAGATTGACGAAAATAAACAAAGTATATTCGTGAAACATATTTGATATTGATTGAAAATAATTCTGTGAAATTTATTTTCTGTGCATAAAGACCACTAGTTACAGGTAATTAAAGTTTATAAAGATATGTTATAATTGATAGCATTATTTTTATAGATAATTCTATTGCTGTGTTATTATTTTTATAAACGCTAGATTTGTTTTTTGAGATGTTGTAATGAAAATTCTAGATGAATTAAACGTAAATATTGTTGGAATATTTACAATAATGATAGGTTAGTATTAATATTGAGAAAATGATAGATATTCATAACGTCATTATTTGAATGATAATAAAATCAGGAAAAATATTAAATATAACATAATACAAATAAATAGATTATTTATAATTAAGGGAGGAAAAAATGAAAATTACACAATTAGTAACATATTGCTTATCAATTCCTAAAACTTTATATTTTAATTTTAGATGTTTTGAATTAAAGAAGGCGATAAAACTACCTATTTTTATATCTTATAAAGTAAAATTGAAGCAATTAGGAAAAGGAATTATTGAAGTACAAAACGATCATATAAAACTATTTATGATAAAAATTGGGTTCAACGGTACTGAAGAAATTTCTCCCAAAAAATCAATGATTAATCTTGAAAAAGGGAAAATAATTTTTAAAGGACCTTGTGCTATTTCTGAAGGTTGTATAATAGGTGTTTCAAATGGTGGAATCTTATAATTTGGTCAATATTTTTCAGCAAATAGAAACTTTTTCGTTTCATGTAATCGAAGTGTTATTTTTGGAGATGATGTTATGATAGGGTGGAATGTTACTTTGTTTGATGCAAATGGGCATACCATTTTCAAAAATGGAAAAAAAAAGGAGGCATTTAAACCAATTTTAATAGGTAATCATGTTTGGATTTGTTCAGAATCGCATGTACTTAAGGGTTCTGAAATTGCTAATGGTTCAATTATAGCATATGGGAGTTTGATTTATTCAAAATTCACTTGCGAAAACTCTCTCTATGGAGGGACACCTGTTAGGTTATTGCAACAAGAAATAAAATGGAAAAGATAATATTATTAAGGTGAGGTATTGGTTATGAGAATCGTAAAAATTATTTCATATTTAAGTTTTAATAGCTTGGGAAATCTATTTCCTAGTTCATCTTCTATCTTAAAAGGTAATATTTTTGGTAATGTAAGGGCGTTTATGGCAAAGGGATTTATTTGTTATTGTGGGAAACATGTGATGATGGGGCAAGACTGCTTGATTTATACTGAAAATCATTGTTTCAATAAAACAGATATTACAATAGATTTACAGGGATATCAAGAAAAAAAGTGTTCATATTAATGATGATGTTTGGATTGGCTCAAGAGTAATTATTTTACCAGGTGTGTCAGTTGGAAAAGGTGCTGTAATAGGAGCTGGGTCAATAGTAACACATGATGTACCTGATTATAGTGTTATTGCTGGCAATCCAGCAAAAATACTAAAATATAGAAAATAAATAATATCCTATTTTTTTGTAACTATGTCAACACTAATCTAAAAAATATATATGCTCAATGAAGAGAGTCATAAACTATTTACATATTAAATTAGCTGACATGCTTTCTTAAATAGTAACCAGGTTTATTAGTTTAAGATTAAAAAATAGACTTTTGCTTATGGACTTAGAGTATGTAGAAAAAGAGTTTGACCTTTTTATTTAATCCTAATCGTAAAAATATAGTTTTATTATTTTTTTTAATAACAAATGATTATATATCAGATGGAATTGAATAGTAAAAGGATAGTGTAAAATATTTTGTGTAAATTATTATTTTTATATTTAAAAACTTAATGGGTAATTATTACCTGTTTTAGATGATCGATTAATAAATTTAATATTTGGTGAAGATTTGAATTCTAAATAATAGAGTTTTATTTAGAAACTCGTATTTATATGTTTTAATATGTCAAATTAATGAAACCGTAATCAATCACGGATCAAAAGGTTGATAGAAAGGAATGTATATTGTAGCTTATTGCATAGATAAGTCAATTACAGTATGCTAGATGAATAGAAAATGAAACTTGCAGTTGCAGGAACAGGATATGTAGGATTGAGTATCGCTACATTATTAGCACAGCATCACGAAGTGATGGCTGTGGATATCATAGAAGATAAGGTGAATAAGATTAATAATCGTATTAGTCCTATTCAAGATGAATATATCGAAAAATATTTAAAAGAAAAAGAATTAAATCTAACAGCAACCTTAAATGCAGAAGATGCATATAAGGATGCTGTTTTTGTTATCATTGCTGCACCAACAAACTATGATTCAAAGAAGAACTTCTTTGATACAAGTGCAGTAGAAAATGTAATAGAACAGGTAATGGAAATCAATCCAAATGCCATTATGGTCATTAAAAGTACAATACCTGTAGGATATACACAAAGCATCAGGGAAAAAACAGGAAGCAAGAATATCATTTTCTCTCCTGAATTCTTAAGAGAATCAAAGGCATTGTATGATAATCTTTATCCTTCAAGAATCATTGTAGGAACAGATATGGAAGATGAAAGATTAGTAGAAGCAGCACATACATTTGCATCACTATTACAAGAAGGAGCCATCAAAGAAGATATTGATACATTGTTTATGGGATTTACAGAAGCAGAAGCAGTAAAACTGTTCGCTAATACATATCTAGCATTAAGAGTATCTTTTTTCAATGAATTAGATACCTATGCAGAACTAAAAGGATTAGGTACACAACAAATCATTAATGGAGTATGTCTAGATCCAAGAATTGGATCACATTACAATAATCCATCATTTGGATATGGGGGATATTGTTTACCAAAAGATACAAAACAATTATTAGCTAACTATGCAGATGTCCCACAAAACTTAATTGAAGCCATTGTAGAAAGTAATAGAACAAGAAAAGATTTCATTGCAGATCAAGTATTAGAAAAAGCAGGAGCGTATGAAGCAAATGATTCATATAATCAAGAAAAAGAAAATGAAGTAATTGTTGGAGTATATAGATTAACAATGAAATCAAACAGCGATAACTTCAGACAGTCATCAATCCAAGGAGTCATGAAAAGAATCAAAGCTAAAGGAGCTAAGGTTATTGTCTATGAACCAACATTAGAAGATGGAACAACATTCTTTGGAAGTGAAGTAGTAAATGACTTAAATAAATTTAAAGAACTAAGTCAAGCAATCATAGCGAACCGCTATGATAGTTGTCTAGATGATGTAGAAGAAAAAGTATATACAAGAGATTTATTTAGAAGAGATTAGTTTCTAATATGGATTTTTTAGATTTATTTTATAAGAATTTTTCTATAAAGCCTAAGTCTTTATTTGGGTAATTTTCATTGTTTTAATAGTTATTAAATTTGGTGATTTTTTTAATTCATTGGAATTATCATGGAAATGGGTTAAGAAAATATATGATTTTTTTAAAAATAATAAAAAAAGAGTAATAATTGTACTTATAGTGTTGTTTTGCATAATAGGTAATTCAGATTTTTCAATTTTTTTTAATTCTTCCACTAATAAAAAAGATATCATCCTTATGGATGATAATAATAAAAAAAATTATCCAATTGAAGTGGATATGAAAATGAAGAAGAAGGTTGGGAATTGGACGTATTTTATATACAATACTGAGGATACAATTGGAAGTAAATACGCTGATAAGCCAATATACTATCCTGCTCTGTATAGATACAAAAATGGTACATATATTGCTAGAAAAGTAAATGAACAAGCTTGTTATACTTATACGGTTTCTAAAAATTGTGTTTATTATTTAGATTCGACATTGTCTGTTCAATCACATGGTTATTTATATGTTGCAAGACCAGATGGAAAAAACCAAAGATTACTAGATACAGAATTATAAGATTTTCAAATAGTTGATGATAAATATATTTATTATGTTTATTGTTTTGATACTACAGGAGTTGGTATTGAAGGACATGCTCTTCATAGAATGAATTTAGATGGGTCTAATGAAATAATTGCAGCGTATGAAGTGTCAAGTGATATTTTAAAATGTAGTCACTTTGATTATAAGATAAAAAAAGGATGGGTTTATTATAAGAATTTTAAAATGGAATTAGGTAATCCTGCAAGCGGGCTTGAAAAAATAGTAATGAATGATATAGGTGACAATGGTTGGATTTATTATATTACTAATCAATTGATAAAAGCTAAAAAAGATGGTTCACAACGTGTAGTTTTAGATGGAGAGGATACCTTTGATTATGAAATAGAAAAAGTAGAAGATAAATACATCTATTATAGGAAGAATGGTATTACGTATAAAATAGGTGTTGATGGCAATAACAAAGAGATTTTGGAATGAAATTGAATATTCTAGGTGTATCACCACAAAAGATACACCTATTTTTCACACATGAATATAAGCGGTTGCATGTTTTTGTGTTTTTTATCGAGATAAAAGATAATGAGGCTAAAGGGAAAGTAAAGAAGACAGCGGGTATATGTTTAAAGAGTATTAATTTTTGACTCCTATATAGAAGTGAAAATGAAAAGATAAAAATTTATGGCATGTTTATTTTTATTAGTTATAAGATTTAGTTTACATGTTCCATGTGATGTTTTTACGATTACAAATGAAGATAATCATGTAGAAACAGATCAAACGAATTTAGCTAATGATCAATTAGCAAAACAAAATGCATCAGGTATTCATGATATCTTTTATCCTAAATATAATAGTAAATTAGAATTATTTAAAGTACTTTTAAAAGATTACTTTATAAAGATGAAGAAATTGATGTATTTGATATAGATATCAGTTCTTAGAGTGCTATATTTTTATTTAGCTTTTTATTTTGCACTTACTTAAAGAAAATGGGCAAGCAAATAAAGATGTCTTAGATGGTAAATAGTTGTTTTAGTTGCTAAAAATGTCCATTAGGTAACAATATATAGAAAAAAGACAACACAGGTTATATAATGAAAATGTTAGCTATTTGTTTTGTACAAAATGTAAATGGCAACAAGAGGATTTTTGTAAAAATGTTATTATACTTTTTATATGAAAGGAAAGAATACTATGGGAATTGTTATATCAAGTTTTATTATTTTTTTATTTTGAATAAATATAAATTAGTTATCAATTTTGGGATGCATCCAGTATTTTCTACTGTTTTAATAATTTCAATATATGTTTATTTTATATATTGGTTTAGTAAACAATATTCAAAAGAAGACAACAAAAAACAAAATAAAATAATTTTAAATTGTTGTATATTTATAAATGAATACTTGCCAAGTATATTTTTTGCAACGGGTTTATTGTTTAGTATTATAGGATTAAATGAAATGCTAATAAATGCAAAATTATCTGCAATTATTGATGGATTATCAATAATTGCATTTGGTGTTTCACTTATTGGAATGGGAGGCTCGGTTCAACAAACAAGAAAAAACACCAATGAAAATAATGAATGTAAACAAAAAATTGACGATATGATTTCTTCGAATAATAATGTTTTTGATGAAATTAAAAATTTAAATAAAAAAATGAATCATATGTCAAGTAGGATTAATAGTATTAACAATGAAATAAAGGAAAAGAATAGTATATTTGATTTTATAATAAGAATAATCAAAAAAACGTTTTCAAAGTTATAAAAAAGCAAATCAATAAGAAAAAATTTATTTTCTTTATTAAAAAATTTGATGGAGGAAATTAAATATGCCAAATAAACAAATTTTTACTGAAAATCCAGAAAATGATCTATGGCAAGAGCTCATGCAATTTTCTTATAAGGCAAATGTAGAAAGATATTTAGAAGAACATAATTTAGTGAAAAGTGAAGATACAATTAATACGATAATTGGTTCTTTTTTACAAGCGAATGAATATTTTAAAGCAAGTAAAACTGTAAATTTACAGATATCTCCACTTCTTTTATATTATGGATCTACTAATTTACTTCTAGGACTGTGTTCTCTAAAAAAAGGTATTAGACCAGAAATAAAAAATCATGGAATGGCTACATTACATACAACAATAGATAATTATATATCTGAAGCAAGTGTACGTTTTAACGACTATAATTTTGGAGGAATTCATCAATTTGCTAAAATTATTGGATTTGATAAGGACTTAACAAAATACGGTGAATGGAAAATGCAAGAATTTTTATCAGCTATTGTTGAGATTGATCGTGATTATAAGAAATGTTATGAAAAAGAAATAGGAAATACTTTATTACTTGATTTATATAATACATCTACGGGCTTGATTGAGAAAATATATGCAAAAAAAGAAATAATGGAATCTATTTTGAATGTTTTGAATAATGTAGAGGATTTTAAAAAAAATTATTTAGATTATCAAACAGGATATGAAAAGGAAACAAATCGAAATTACTTGATTTTAAGAAAAAGGATGACAGGAAAAAATATAAAGAAAATTTCATTTTCTGGGCAACCATATTTACAAGCTGGAATAGAAAAAAATGGACAATTGATCACTTTACCGCAACTGTTTAATATGTACTCAGCACTTTTTATCATGGGTTCATTATGTCGTTATCATCCAGAAATATGGGGACCATTTGTATTGAACGATGAAACAGGAGAACGATTATTATTTGAAAAATTCATATATTATTCTAGAAGAATAATAATACCTAATATTGTTTTAAATATTATAAATAATGATGATATTACATATGTTACACAACGTTATTCTACAAATGAAACAATAAAGCATGTTAATGAACATGATGTAAAAGAATTAGTTAGAAATGAAATATATGATATAGAAGAAAAAAGGAGAATGATGAAATAACATGAAGAAAGAAAATATTAATGATTTTCGTTCAGAAATTTTTAAATTATGTAATGAAATAAAAAAGAATGATTCTCTACATATTATTCAAGAAACCCTTGAAAAGTTGTTTATGTGTGAAAATATTGAAGAAAAAATTCCAAGTAATATTTTTTTTCATCAAATAGCAAAACATGGAAATAATCAATTTTATGGTTATCTTTTTGCAAATGAAAATTTTGATATGTATAAAGATATATTTTCAATGGCAAAATCTCCAATAAAAGAAGATATTAAAGTATTTGAAAAAGCGCATGCAACAATTTATACTCTTATAAAACTTTGTACCGAGGATATGAGAAAAAATTATCCTAAGATTGCAAAAGTGCTAGATCCGTATAGTAAGTATAAACAAATTTCTCCAATCAAAGAAAATGGATATTTAAATAAGAATTTATATAAAAATGCAGTAGATTCTTTTAAAAATTCTGATTTATATAAAAAAGTAAAAAACTCTGCTGTTAATATGTTTATTGAAAAAATTGACCAAATTGAGATTCAAAAAATGTTTATGTCATTAGAGAAAGAAATGGATAGGTGCCCCTTAGATAAGGTACCTAATTGTGCAAAAATCATATTAAAGAAAAGACCAATAGATTTTGAAAAATCAGAATTACTGATAGCACATTTTTTAATGCTCTTTGCATTAAGAAAATCATTAGAAAATGCTTGTAGTTTACTGTTTACAGCTCTTGTAGGAGAAGAACTTATTGTATTTAGTGAAGATAATATTATTAGTATTGATAAAAAATATAAAAATGTAATAAATAAAGTTATTCAAGTAACTTTATTGGGCTTTTTTTCTAAAAAATATTCGAATATTGCAGGTGAAATTGCATTAATTCATTGTAATCCTAATCAAGATTACAATATACATGAATTTGGAATAATCCATACATGTACATCGAGCTTTAACCAAGAAACAGGTGAAACAAGTAATATGACATTACAAGTTGTTGATAACTTGTTAAATCCATATTTTATATTGATGGATTCAATCGATTATAAAAACTGATTTATCATTTTTGAACATAAAATAAGGAATCTTGTTAAAAAGATAATATTTATGAAATATAATGGCGAGGAATATTGCTTTAGCTGATATCAAAGTATACGAATCATAAAAGGGTTTAATTTTTAATTATTTATGTGTATAATAATACCATCATAGAAATAAAAGGGAAATGAATTATGGAAAATATAAAGAAAATTATATCTTGGCCTGTAATATTAGGAATACAGGTCATTACAACAGTAGTATTATTATTTTTTATTTTTAAGCTTAATATTTTACCAACAACATATGCTGTTATGGTTGGGATGATATTTGTTTTATTAGGTTTTATTAATTATGCATTAATGAAACCTAATAAAAAAGAACATCATCATAAAACAAAACCAAGAGAGATTGTTGGTAAAGTAATAAGTTTATTATTAAGTGTTTTAATGATCTTTGGATCAGTAATGATCAATAAAGGTTATTCAACATTAGATGATATTACGAATTCTAATACGAAATCTGCACATTATGCAATTGTTGTTTTAAAAAGTAGTAAGATAAATAGTTTATCTGAATTACAAAATGAATCGATTGAATATTGTTTACAATATGATAAAGAAAAAGATATGAATCAAGTTATTGCTGAAGCTAAAAAGAAAGAATCAAGCTTGAATTTTGATGTTGCTATGACATATTCAAAACTAGGGGATGATCTTTATAATAATACCGTTAATGCTATATTAATTAATACAGCATATAATGGTATGTTTGAAGAAAATCATCCAGATTTTCAAAATGAAGTTAAAGAAATATGGACAAGTGATATAGAAACAAAAGTCAAAGACTTTTCAACAAGAGTTTCTGTAACAAATACACCATTTATTATTTATATCAGTGGTATTGATACATATGGAAGTATTACAACAGTATCTAGATCAGATGTTAATATGATCGTTACTGTTAATCCAAATACAAAGAAGATTTTATTAACATCTATTCCAAGAGATTACTACGTAACTCTTGCAAATATGCAAAAAAAGGATAAGTTAACCCATTCAGGTATTGCTGGTCCTGAAAATACGGTTAAAACAATGGCTAAGTTTTTAGGAACAGATATCAACTACTATGCAAGAGTTAACTTTACATCATTGGTTACAATGGTTGATGCATTGGGTGGTATTACTGTTAATGTTGATCGAGATTTTAGTGCGGATGGTTATACCTATAAATTAGGTCTTCAACAAATGAATGGTAAAGAAGCATTAGCTTATTCAAGGGAAAGACATTCATTTGCTGATGGAGATAATGTACGTGTAAAACATCAACAAGATGTTTTAATGGCTATGCTTAATAAGATGATGTCACCTGCAGTTATTACTAATTATAGTAGTGTTTTAAAAGCTATATCAGGATGTTTTGAAACAAATATGGCATCTAGTGATATTACAGATTTAATCAAAATGCAAATAAATGATAATGCTTCATGGACATTTAAACAAAAACAATTTACCGGAACAGGAGTTATGCAAACAGGTGGAGCTTACATGCCTGATAGCAAGCTTTATTATATGATTCCAAATGATGATAGTGTTAAAGAAAATCTACAAGCAATTAAAGATGTCTTAAATGGGAAATAGTTATTTTAGTTGCTAAAAGTGATCGTTGAGTAATAATAGATAACATTGATTATATAGCGCTCTAAATAATCGCGTGTTTTAGAAAAATCACTTTAAATTATTAAGGGGATATTGATGTGAAATCAATATCCCCTCTAAAATATCTAATGTTTTTTAGGAGGAAAATTAGGCTGATGATCAGTCTTGATTTTCCTCCTTTATTTTTATTGTTATCGTGATTTTTCTACTCTAGTTTTCCTATATACTTAATCAACTACCATTTTCCATTAGATTTAGATAAGCTAAAAATCATAACTATGAAATATTCAATATAGATCAAATTAAAAATTGAATTTATATTCATCAGTAAACATCTCTAAAATAGTTTATAATATGTAAAGAAAGGGTGATAGAAATGAAGAAAATACCAATAAGAACGAAAAGTTTTTCAAGACTTGTAGAAGGAAATTATTATTTTGTAGATAAGACCTTGATGATCAAAGAGTTCTTAAATAGAGTAACAGATGTAACATTGATTACTCGTCCTAGAAGATTTGGAAAAACCATCAATATGTCAATGATGGCAGAATTCTTTGATATTACCAAAGACTCTAAAGAAATCTTTAAAGGTACAAAAATCATGGAAACACCTTATGCAGCTGAAATCAATCAATATCCAACAATCTTTATCTCTTTTGCGGATGCCAAAAGAGATAAAGAAACAGTTGTTTCGACGATAAGAACACAAATACAAAATCAATGGGATAAATATGATTTTGTATTTGAAAATCTTAAGGGATTTAAGAAAACAAATCATGAAAGACTTTATGAAGTATTAGCTGATAATAACAAGAATAATCTTAAGGGAATAGATGATGCAATTTCATTCTTGATGGAAATAATGGAAGATTATTATGGAAAAGAAGTTATGGTATTCATAGATGAATATGATACACCATTTGTAGAAGCACATACAGGAGGGTTCTATGATGAAGTAAGAGGAGGACCCGCAGGATTGTTTCATAATTCTCTTAAAACATCAACCAGCTTAAAATATGCGATGCTTACAGGAATCCAAAGAGTGGCTAAAGAAAATATTTTCAGTGATTTAAATAATTTAGATGTGTATACAGTAATTGATAATGATTATAGTGAATATTTTGGATTCAGTATAGAATAAACCAAAGAACTGTTAGAATATTATGATTTAGAATTAGATGAAGAAGTCAAAGAAATGTATGATGGCTATAAAATGGGAGATAAAGAAATCTATAATCCATGGTCTATTTTAAATTATGCAAGAAGAAAAGTACTTGTTCCTTATTGGGTCAATACGAGTGCTAATACAATGCTTAAACAAGCTATATAAAAAGCAGACTATGACTTTAAAAAACAATATGAAAAACTTATAAAGAATAACTATCTAGAAACAAGAGTTGTCCTTCAAACAAGCTTTTATGAAGCAAATACACCTAACTTATGGGGGATGTTTGTAAGTGCTGGATATTTAACAGTAGTAAAAGCAATTGATCCAAAAAAAGAAAAGTTTAGAATTACGATACCAAATTATGAGGTAAGAAGATAATTTATAAGATTAACGGAACATCAATTAGGAATGAACAATGGATAATATGATCGCATTGTTGACAATTTGATTGCTGAAAACAAAAATGATTTTTTCAAAAATTATCAAAATGTATTAATGATTCCAAGCTATCATGATTTAAATAATGAAAACAGTTATCATATGATGATGTTAGGAATGTGTTTATGTCTATCAGATAACTATAAAGTTATTTATAATCGAGAAGAAGGTAAAGGAAGATGTGATCTCATTATCCAGGCTCATGATGAAAAGAAAACATCGTTTATTATTGAATTTAAGTATTTCAAAGAAGATAAAAAAGATTTTGAAAAAGCATTGGATAAATTATCAAATGAAGCTATTCAACAAATCAAAGATAGAAGATATGATTATGATTTAAAAGGAAAAGTGATTTATATAGGCTTAGCCCATCATGGTAAAGATGTCATGATGAAATGGGAAGAAAAGGTTTATATTTGATGTTTGTTATTATAATAAAAAAATCAACGACTGTTGATTTTGATAATGGTGCTGGAGATGGGATTTGAACCCACAGCCTACTGGTTACGAGTCAGTTGCTCTACCGTTGGAGCTACTCCAGCATAGAAATAGAAGCAAAGCTTCTATTTTTTTTCAACTTTTGTTTCACAATAAAGACAACGATAAATACGTTTATCTTTATTTGCTAAATAGAAAACATGATCTAATCCTTGTTCTACTGATGTAATACAACGAGGATTTTTACATTTTTCTACATTAATGATTTTTTGAGGAAGTTGCAATTTTTTCTTTTCAACAAGTTTACCATCTTTAATAATACAAACAGTAATATTAGGATCTAAATATCCTAAAACATCAAAATCTAATGCAAATTCTTCATCTATTTTTAAAATATCTTTCTTACCCATTTTATTAGATTTAACGTTTTTAATAATAGCAACGCTACAATCTAATTTATCTAATCCTAGTGCTTTATAAACTTCTAAAGATTTACCAGCAGTAATATGATCTAAAACAATCCCGTTTTTAATACTATCTATCTTCATTATCTTTCTACCTCATTTTCCAATCCTAACATTTTTAAAATAAGTGCCATACGCATAAAACGTCCGTTTTGAACTTGATCAAAATACTTAGCTCTTGGATCATCATCAACCTCAATAGCAATTTCATTAACACGAGGTAATGGGTGCATAACGATTAAATCAGATTTTGATTTTTCTAATTTCTTTAAATCTAAAATGTATGTATCTTTTAAACGAATATAGTCTTGTTCATTAAAGAATCTTTCTTTTTGAACACGCGTCATATAAAGAATATCTAAATCTTCAATAACTTCTTCAATTGTTTCTACTTCTTTGTAGTCTAAGTTTTTAGCATCTAATAAATCATGTTTTAAATATTCAGGAATTTTAAGTTCAGATGGTGCAATAAACACGAATTTAATATTTTTATAACGTGACATTGCTTTTGTAAGAGAATGAACTGTACGTCCAAATTTTAAATCCCCACAAAATCCAATTGTTAGATTATCTAATCTACCTTTTTCTCTATAAATAGTAAGTAAATCAGTTAAAGTTTGCGTTGGATGGTTATGACCACCATCTCCAGCATTGATTAAAGGTACTGTACTTTTTCTTGTAGCAACAAGAGGTGCTCCTTCTTTTGGATGACGCATTGCAATAATATCGCAATAGCTTGAAACAACACTAATAGTATCACTAACACTTTCACCTTTAGAAGCGCTTGTATTGCTTGCACTTGAAAAACCTAAAACACTTCCACCAAGTGATAACATAGCTGATTCAAAAGAAAGTCTTGTACGTGTACTTGGTTCAAAAAAGAGTGTAGCTAGAATTTTATGACGACAAACATCTTGATAGCGTGTACGATCTTTAATAATATCATTCGCAATATCAATTAGTTCATCAATTTCTTCTACACTTAAATCCATTGGGTCAATTAAATATTTCATAAGAGTCTCCTTTTTTTCCTTCAATATTATAGCACTCCTTAGAAAGCTATTAAATATATTTTAAAAAAAATACGGAAATTTTCTTTCCGTATTATTTTTTACCATTAAAACAATAAGTACAGATCTTATCACTATCAAGTCCAATAGCTTGAAGCATATCATCCAAACGATTAAAACGTAAAGAAGTAAAATTAAGTTCTTTACGGATTTCTTCTACCATTGCATTATATTCAGGAGTATCTGGATCACTATATGTTTCTAACATATTGATATCATTTTCTCCTTCACGTTTTTTAATAACACGACGTGTAATTAAATCCATATCACTTGTACTTCTTGAAAAGTTTAAGTAAGGACATCCATACATAATTGGAGGACAAGCAGGTCTGATATGGACTGCTCTTGCTCCAGAATTATATAAATATTCAGTTGTATCTCTTAGTTGTGTTCCACGAACAATTGAATCATCAATTAATAATAATGATTTTCCTTTAATCAAGCTCGCAATTGGAATTAATTTCATTTTTGCAATTAAATTACGATCCGCTTGAATTTGTGGCATAAATGAACGTGGCCACGTAGGTGTGTATTTAATAAAAGGTCTTCCATATTGAATATGTGATTCATTTGAATAACCAATCGCATGGGCAATTCCACTATCAGGAACACCTGCTACAAGATCAATATCTTTAATATCATCTCTTTGAGCCATTAAACGACCACATTCATAACGCATTTCTTCAACATTACGTCCTTCATAACAACTTGTTGGATAACCATAATATACCCATAAAAATGAACAAATTTTCATTTTGTCATTTGCCTCAACAAGTGTTTTCACTTCTTCACTTGTCATAAAACAAACTTCACCAGGACCTAATTCTTTATATAGACTATATCCAAGGTTAATATAAGCATGACTTTCAAAAGAAGCACAGAATCCATTTTCACCCTTACCAATATTTAACGGAGTTCTTCCTAATTTATCACGTACTAAATACAAACCATCTTTAGTCATCAACATAAAAGAAATAGAACCTTTGACTTTTCTTAAAACATTGATGATTCCATCAACATAAGTATCCTTTTGATTAATCATTGCAGCAATTAATTCAGTTTGATTGACTTCGCCCCCAGACATCTCTAAAAAATGAGTATGCCCATTATCAAAAGCATCTTGAATTAATTCTTCCATATTTGCAACTCTACCTACAGAAACAATTGCATAACTACCTAAACGACAATTTATTAAAAGAGGTTGAGGTTCATTGTCTGAAATACAACCAATCCCCATTTTTCCAGACATTTCTTTAATATCATTTTCAAACTTAGTTCTAAATGGTGAATTTGAAATATTATGAATTGCACGGTTAAAACCGTTTTCTCCATAAACTGCAATCCCACCTTTTTTTGTTCCTAAATGAGAATGATAATCAATACCAAAAAACAAATCAGTGACACAGTCTTTACGACTGACAACGCCAAACATACCACCCATATGTAATTTTCTCCTTTTTCATTTGTTCTCAAAATACCAAAAATATGATAACATAAAACAAAATGAAGATAAAGGACATAAAAAAATGAAATTATATATAGTAAGACATGGTCAAACAGGTTATAACATTGATAATAAAGTTTGTGGCATTTCGGATGTTGAATTAACATCTTTAGGAAAGCAACAAGCTAAAATGGCCAGTGAACAATTAAAAGATATTTCATTAGATATGATTTTTGCTTCACCACTTCAAAGAGCACATGAAACTGCAAAAATCATAAATGAAAATCATCAATTAGAAATTAAAATTGATTCAAGAGTACAAGAAATTAATTTTGGACAATTTGAAGGAGTTATTAATAATAAAGAATTTCAATATTATAAACAAAATCACGCACTTCATTATCCTCAAGGAGAATCATTATTTCAAGTAGTTCATCGTGTGTATAGTTTTTTAGAAGAACTTGAAAATAAATATCCTGATAAAAACATTTTAGTTGTTTGTCATGGAGGTATCGTGCGTGTCATTCATAGTTATTTTCATGATATGACAAATGAAGAATTAATGACATGGTTACCCGAAAATTGTTGTATTCAAAGCTATGAAAAATAGTGACTTTGTATTGACTGAAAAGTGGAAAGTGTTATACTAATTATAGGAAAAAAGGAAAAGGAGAGTTAAATATGAACGTAGATAAAGATACTTGCATCGGATGTGGAGCATGTGCTGGTGTTTGTCCAGTAGAAGCTTTAGCTTTTGATGATGATGGTAAAATGGAATGTGACAAAGATACATGCATTGGTTGTCAAGCATGTGTTGGAACTTGTCCAGTAGAAGCTATTTCACCAGCTGAATAATAATGATGAAGAAGATAGAAATATCTTCTTTTTATTTTTGCTTTATATGATAAAATAACGGTGGAGGTTTTTTATGAAGACAACAATACATACATTAAAAAATGAATATAAAGATAATCAAACTTATTTAAATGAAAAACAAAAACTTTTTCAAAATTTAACTTATCATATGATAGAAAAAGAACTAAATAATAACAATATTGATATTCGATATAAAGAAGTTCTTGATTTTTATCATCAATGTTTTAATACAGATGAAACAATTGCACATTTTGATGAAAAATACGATCAACAATTAGATCAGTTAGGCGAAAAAAATGAAGTATTTGATGATGATGCCCTTGTTTATTATATTGTTAAAGTAATTGAACATTTTGAAGATATTCATCAAGTAGCTGATAAAAACTATATAGCGAATGATTTATTAGAACTTATTCAAAAAGATCATGATTATTTAGATTTGCTTGAAAAAACAGAAAGTATCATGAAACGTCTTATTAAAATGAAACATGAAAAAAATCAAGATTTACAAAATATTTTTAGTCCTTATGGTATTGATTTGGAACAATTTTTTACACGTGTTTTCCAAGAAATTGATTATGTTGAACATCAAGCTTCTTTTCTAAAAAAAATCTATCAACTTTTAAAAGAACTTCAAAATGAATATGCACTTTCTTTAAGATATGTAGAAATTCAAATGGATGTTTTAAGTACACTTACAAAATATACTCAAGAAAATTTAGATGAAGAAATAAAAGAGCTTTGTAAGAATTATCCACAATATCGCTTTATGCTTTATTACAAAATAATGACAACTTTACAACAAATAGGAAATAATGATTTGTTGGAAAAATATTATCAAGAAATTAATACTTGTATACCAATGAATGAGGAACAAAAGGACTTGTTAGAAGTTATTAAAGAAATTTTTGGATAAGGAGTATGAATATGAAAAAAGATTTATATTTAATGAGACATGGACAAACATTATTTAATGTTAGAAGAAGAATTCAAGGATGGTGTGATTCACCATTAACTGAATTAGGAAAACAACAAGCTTTAAAAGCTAAAGAATACTTAAAAGATATTTCTTTTGACCATTATTATAGTAGTACATCAGAAAGATGTTGCGATACGATTGAACTTATTATTGGAGACCACTATTATAAAAGATTAAAGGGATTAAAAGAAAGAAATTTTGGTTTATTTGAAGGAGAAAGTGAAGATTTAAACCCTAATTTTGATGATTTTGGTTATGATGATTTATTTCCACATTATGGTGGAGAAAGAAAAGAAGATGTACAAAAAAGATTAAAAGAAACACTTACAGATGTGATGAATAAAGAAGATCATCAAACAGTTCTTGCTCTTTCACATGCTGGTGCTTGTATGTGTTTTCTATCCACTGTTATTGATCCTGAAGAAATATTAAAAAGTGGAGGCTTTACTAATTGTTGTATATTACATTTTACATTTGAAAATGATACTTTTAAGTTTGTTGAAATTATTCGACCATAATAAAAAATTTTGATAAAAAGTAGACTTTTTAAATCAAAAGAGGTAAAATGAATGTGAGGAAAATAGTAGAGGTTGGCTACTTCATATAAACTTACTTTCCACTTGTCATAATATAAAAAGAGAACCAACCAAGAAGAAACAGGGTGACCTGTTTTTTCTTTTAGGAGGAGTTATGGTTATTTATTTTGATTTAGACGATACACTTTATCGTTTATATGATCCTTTTTATAAAGCTTATCAAAAAGTATTTCATGAAGATCTTGATATATATGCTTTATGGAAACAAAGTAGAATCTATAGTAATGAAATTTACCCAAAATATTTAAATAAATTAATCACAAAAGACGAATTATCTATTTATCGTTTAAAGAATGCTTTTAAAGATTTTCATCAATTCATTACAAATCAACAAGCACTTGATTTTCAAAAAGTCTATGAAGATCAACAAGCACATTTAACATTATCTTCTACAATGAAAGAACTTTTTAACTACCTAAAAGAGAAGAATATTTCTTATGGTATTATTACTAATGGAAAAGAAAAAACACAAATGAATAAAATTAATTCATTATTTCCAATCATTGATTTTCCTATTATAATTTCAGAAAAAGTAGGTTATCAAAAACCACAAAAAGAAATCTTTGAATTAATTCAAGGAAATGATAGTTACTATGTAGGAGATGGTTATGAAATAGATATGATGGGAGCTTATCAAGCAGGAGTAAAGACGATTTGGTATAATCATCAAAAACAAGAAAAGGATACTTCTTTTATTGATTTTGTTGTTTATAGTGATGAAGAATTATTAGAGGTGGTTAAGAAGTTAAATAATGATTGACACAGGAAACAATGTCAAGTAGAATAAGCATAAATACATTGAGTAGACATAGTAACAAATGATTAAAATATAGAGAGTCTTTGGTTGGTGGAAAAAGATTTGGCGTCATTTGTGAATACAGCTATGAGTAGAATGTTGAATTGAGTAGGCATCTCCGGTGATCACCGTTACATGATGAGAGTATGATTGTACTTGATGAGGCTTAAAGGGTGACCTTTAGGTGAAAAAAGGTGGTACCACGGGAATAGAGCTCGTCCTTTATAGGATGAGTTTTTTTGTTTATAAAGGAGGAAAAAGAAAATGATTATTGTATTAAAACAAGAAGCTATAACTGAAGATGTGACAAGAATTGAAAAAACTATTGAAGAAAAAGGACTACAAGTTCATGTTTCAAAAGGAGAAAATCAAACAATAATGGGACTCATTGGAGATACAACAAAAGTAGATCCAGAATCGATTGAAGTTGATCCAGCTGTAGAAAAGGTCATGCATGTATCAGAACCATATAAATTAGCTAATAGAGCTTTCCATCCAGAAGACTCAGTTATCGATGTCGGTGGCGTTAAAATTGGTGGAGGACATCTAGCAGTGATCGCAGGACCATGTTCAGTAGAAAGCAAGGAACAAGTTATTGAAATCGCTAAAGCAGCCAAAGCAGCAGGAGCTAATCTATTAAGAGGTGGAGCATTCAAACCAAGAACATCACCATATGCTTTCCAAGGAATGGGATCAGCAGGGTTAGATATTCTAGTAGCAGCTAAAGAAGCAACAGGATTACCAATTGTATCAGAATTGATGGATGCAGAATACTTAGATGAATTTATTGAAAAAGTAGACTTGATTCAAATTGGAGCAAGAAACATGCAAAACTTCGACT
>OLPE01000244.1_pt1 | contig 62512 bp, 71 predicted proteins | sample 1671901 | NCBI WGS metagenome assembly OLPE01 (sample SAMEA3136624, study PRJEB25190) | human gut metagenome | biome: human gut; feature: human-associated habitat; material: faeces | place: Austria | collected 2013 | reverse complement strand
AAACGGCCGAGAGAGAGCAGACAGAAGAAACAGAAGTCATAGAGGCGGTATATGGTACCAGAAAAGAGTACATGGACAGGCTGACAGAGCAGGGAATGGCGGAATATATGGCTGATGAATACAAGAGCCACCGGTTGCTAGTGACAGATCTGGAAAATACATGGAATTTGTGCAAATGGCTCAGTGAAAAGGTTGACCGGTTTGGCCAGCCGGTAGAGGAGGAATAACATGGGATATTTAATCAAAAGTGATGTGACAGACACTCTGAGAGAGGACATGGAAACAACCATGATGTGCTACAAAGGACAGACCGAGCAGGACATCATCAGATTTTGCTATGAAAACATGGAGCGGGCCGTGGACGGCCTGCCTCAGTACAGAGTAGACAATGCGATTGAAATCTGTGACCAGAAAAAACTTGAAGAAATGACAAGGGCATTAGTGAGGGTAACAGAAAAAATAGAAAATTTTCTCAGACGAGTTGGAAATGAGTGCGAAGAATCAGGACTGGGAAAGGATTTTGCGGTGGCAATAGCGGCCAGGATATTGGCAGAAAGAGCGGAAAGAGGAGAGAATGAACAAACGACAGGCAAAGAAACGATATAAAAAGATACATGGATGCAATCCACCAAAAACAGCGTCAGAAAAGTGGAGACAGGGAGCCGTGAAATCATATAACTACGATCCAGAAGCGTTGCAAATGGCAGCAGATAGAATGAGAAAAGCATTCAATGAGGCAGGAGAAACCATCCAGAGGGTAGCTGAGAGTTTCAAGAAAGCATTCAATGAGGCAGGAAAGAAATACAGAATTGAGACAGATGATCCGCCGGTAGTGGTGGCAAGAGCAATGTCAGAAAGGAGAAAGAAGTGCAGGAGAAAAGGGTGGAGAGTATCAGAGAGGTAGATTTCTCTGGTCTGAAAGTCCCATTTGTAGCGGTATACGGTCATCCGGACGATTTCCCGGACAAATACGTGGCCAGAATCTACGAACTGGACAGAGCAACAGACACAATCATGGTCAAAGAGACACTGGAAGAAATAACAGCAGATATCAAAGAGCACACGGCCATGACATTCATTCCAAGAGGGACGGCAGATGTGCCGTCTCTGGTGGGCGTCTGGATGTAGGAGGGCAGCAGTATGAGAAGTGCAAAGGAATACAAAGCAATCCGGGAAGAAATCTATAGATTTATCGGCGCATACATAACAAAACACGTATACGCTCCAAGTAACAAAGAGATAGCAGAGGCTGTAGGAATATCCGGAACAACAGTACACAGACACCTCATTGACATGATTGATGAGGGCATTCTGGAGACCGATGCAGAACCAGGAACACAGAGAGCAATCCGGATCAGAAACACACAGGTAGTGAAAAGGAGAAAAAAGAGTGAATAAGGTCATTTTGATGGGACGTCTCACACGAGATCCAGAGGTGCGATACTCAGCAGGAGACAATTCCACAGCAGTTGCCAGGTACACACTGGCAGTCAACAGGAGATTCAAGAGAGACAATGAACCGACAGCGGATTTTGTTCCGTGTGTGGCGTTCGGTAAGGCGGCGGAGTTTGCAGAGAAATGGTTCCGTCAGGGGATGCAGGTCACAATTTCCGGAAGAATCCAGACAGGGAGCTACACCAACAGAGAGGGCAGAAAGGTCTATACCACTGAGGTAGTCCTGGAGGAGCAGGAGTTCGCAGAAAGCAAAAGAGACGGAAATGCGCCGGCTCCGCAACCTGCAGATGCAGGAGACGGATTCATGAATATTCCGGACGGCATTGACGACAACATTCCATTCAACTAGGAGGACGAGATGCTGATATTACCGATAAAGCGAAAATGGTTTGACATGATTCTCTCCGGAGAGAAGAAAGAGGAGTACAGAGACATCAAGCCATATTATGACACAAGGCTCATGGACGCATTCGGAATGATCTGGGTGGGAGCTGAACTGATCCGCGCTCCGATGCCGGAACTGCAGAAAAACAGAGTGCAACTGGTGGCATTCCGGAACGGATACGGGAAAGATCTACCGACAATATGGGCAGAGTGCTCACTATCGGCCGGATATGGCCGGGAAGAATGGGGAGCAGAACCAGGAAAGAAATATTATATTTTAACGATTGAGAACATAGGAGGCATGAAGCTATGAGAAACATAATCAACATGATAATCAAAATTGCAATCATCTGGGGAGCAGCATGGATGTTCCCGGAGTATGTAAAGATACAGGATACAAGGACAATGGTTCTGGTAGTGGCAACGCTCCTGATAGCGTCAATCGTTCTGACAGTGATAATGATGGGAGTCTTGATTCTGGCGGCACTGCCAGGAAACGGGGTGGGAATAGGAATAGCCATGCTGATAACGATCATCATGGCATTAGCATCCGGAATAATACAGCTGATGGCAGCAGTGCATTTTGTTCCTGGATTTGAGATACACGGAAAACTCACATACATCATTCTGGCGTTACTGATGGCCGTATTTTCGATTGAGGAGAAAAAGGAGGCATAACAATGTTTTTATCAACGAGCGTATTAAACAATTTGATGAAAAAGGCATACAAGACCGGCCTGGTGGTAGCCAGGACGCAAGATGCACAAGGAAATGATTGGCTGTATCTGGCCGGATCATACTGGGAGGTAAGTGTCAACAAGGATTTCATTCCCCAAAAAACACTGGGAGACATCATCACGCTGATCGGAGAGCTGCCAAGACCGGGAGAACGGTTCAAGGCAACGAAAGAGGGAAACCAGATCGAGATTGAGATGCCGATGGCAATAAACGAGGAGGGATTCGGAACAGATACTCTGACCATCACTGACGTGCTACTGATCGGAACACAGGGAATCGTTCAGAGGCTCCTGCAGGATGAGCAGACCGGCCAGATCTATCCGGTCAACAACGTGTTTGTTTCGATTATCAATAATGCAATGGTAGAAGAGGACAAGGGAGAATATACAGTAACGGAGCCGCTTTTTAATCCGCTCAGAGGAATCCTGTGGAAAAACAATGTCTGCAAGCTGAGAGCACATTTCCGGACAGATGACAAGAATATCAAGGTTTTGAAAAGCCTCAAAGGTGTAGATATCACGCCGGAGGTGCCAGAGGAATGATGTACCCAAAACCACAACGAAAGAAAAAGAGAAAAAAACACAAAGCCAGTATCCTGCACTGCAAGGATGGCACTTGCTATCTCTGCATGAAGTTAAAAGGGGACTATCGGAGATATCCGGTAGTCCATGAACATCACATCTACGATGGCCCTAACCGCCAGAACTCTGAGGCGGAGGGCCTAAAGGTGTATTTATGCTTAGATCATCATATTATGGGGCCAGAGGCGGTACATAACAATCACAAGAATATGCGGATACTGCACAGAGACGGACAGAGAGCATATGAGAGAACGCACAGCAGAGCAGAGTTCATGAGCCTGATCGGCAGGAACTATCTGGACGAAGAAAAACAGGAAGAACCAAAAAAGGACACAAAAGACGGGTTCATGTTCCTGGAACCGGACTGCATCGGCTGTTTTGGAGCATCAGAGAATCAATGCGAGCGTTGCGAGGAGAAAAGACATGATAAAAAGACTGAGACACTGGCTGATTGAGGCCAGAAAGAAGAAATGCCGCCATTGCTGTCTCTGGTGCGAATACTGGGATATATGCAGGTGGGATATACCGGAAAAACATGGATGGATAGACATTGCGGATGATTTACCAGAGCCGGAAACATTGGTGCTGTTATCGTTTGAAGAATGCGACCATACGGAAGTTGGCCAGAGAATCATTTACGATGACGGAAAAGAGGCATTTCATCCATGGGATAGTTATATCGGAAATATGCCATATTACGAGATGGATATGACGGTAAACGCATGGATGCCGTTGCCGAAACCATACAGGAGAGGAGGAACACATTGATAGAAACACAGGAAATGATTGCAATACTGGCCCTTGTGATAGTGGCCGTGTTTGTGATTGTAGTCGGATTCGATTGTATAAAAGACGGAATGTGCGATATAGGAGCAGTGATCCATGACATCATCGCAGCTCCTGTCCGACATTACAGACAGAAAAAGCTCATGGAACAGATGGAACGGGAATGGGAGAATTACCTGGAGAAGAACAGGGCAAAAATGGTCAGGAATTTGATGAAAGAGCAGCAGAGACATTTTTCCACGAGCATCGGAGAAAAGCACACTGTAGAGGAGTGGGGAAAGGCTCTGGAAGAATTTGCGGAGTATCAATGTCAGCAGGATAAGGAGGAAAGAACATGGCAGGATCATATCATGGACAGGTTCATGAGGAGAATCTGAAAAGACTGGAGGAGTTTCATCAGGTATCAAAGAAAAACAGATACAGAAAGTGTCTGGTCACTTGCTCTGAAAAGAATCCAAAGGGCAGGACGAGAAAAGTACAGAGAAAGGCACTGTTTCATAAATGGGATGAAATCAAACAGGTTATAGATGCGTCTCCGATGATCGGAGGACACCCAGGAGGCCAGATAGCGTACACATTGGGAATTGTGGAATTTATGGACGGAACCGTGGGACAGGTACATCCGGGATATATAAAATTTCTGGATACTGAGGACTTTGCGGGAGATTGTAACGAGTAGGGAGGAATAAAGATGCCAAACGTGCGACCACTGAACAAAAAGAAATATGGGATAAGCAAACACGCATTCGGAACGGCATACTCATATTGTCTGCAATATCCGGAATGGAGAGAGGAGCTGGGCAGCAGGACATCAACCGTCAAGAGTCCTCAGATAACCGGAATGCCAGGGGCGCACAGTGGCAGTGATGCAACAGCCAACCTGGCAGAGCGCAGAGTAGAGTTGCGTGAGAAGATGCAGAAAGTTGAGGATACAGTCAGGGAGGCGGTAGGGGACAATAAGAGTCTATATGAGTATCTGCTGGAATATGTGACAACGGAGGGAGCAACGTTTCACTGGATGAAGCAGAAAGGAATACCATGTGAGAGGACATATTTCTATGAGGTCAGAAGATATTTCTATTACCTCATGGCAAAGCGGATCTGAAAGTGCGGTACTCACAGGACAACTTTTATGTTATATTGATAAGGTCCAAAAGATGAGAACCAAGATTCTCAGACATTATCCCTCAAAAAGGCTCCGGAAAACCCGGAGCTTTTTTCGTTGGAGGAGACATGACACAAGAACAGATTGATTATGTGAAAAAGTGCATCAGAGAGGACATTCACAGATTCTACGTGTGGGGACCATGGAAGAAAGTACGTAGAGAGGTTCTGCAGATGGATCATGGAGAGTGCCAGAGATGCAAGGCAAAGAAGATATACACGAAAGCTACGACAGTGCATCATGTGAACTATGTCAAGAAACATCCGGACATGGCTCTGGAGATATGGTATGAGTGGCATGGTGTACGAAAAAGGAACCTGGTCAGTCTGTGCCACGACTGCCATGAGGCAGTGCATGGATACAGGAAACCAGAGAAGAAAGAAACTCTGACAGAGGAAAGGTGGGATTGATATGGCAAGGACAAGCGATACAGCAGATTATATGGTTACGCAATGCCAGGCGTGCGGAATGCTGAATGTGATACCGAGAGAGTATTCAGACGGTCGAGTGTGTGCGGATTGTTCCGGAGGGCCATTGATGCCGATGGGATACGCAATACTGCAGGAGAGACCAACGAGCAGAATCACGGTGCAGGTAGATGTGGAACGTGACCAGTTAGACAGATTGATTGATGATGTGGCAGCAGTCAATGAAACTGTGGACGGAATCATTCAGAAGATAGGAAAAATAAAAGAGGGATAACATGAAGCAGGAACAGATCATCAAATGCGGAGGACAAAAGATAAAGGTATTCAACTGTGATCCGGAAAAGAATACGCAATGTGACAAAGAGTTCTGTATGCATAATATAAATGCAATAGACGGGCTGTGCAATCACACAACGAATCCGGATTTTGCTCTGGAAATTGGACAGAAAGCACAGAAAAAAGCGTATACCCCCGGTCGAAAAAATTAGCGTTTTAATTTCGACCACGGAGACCGGTGGGTGGCCTCGACAACGCCGAGAAAGTTCGCACATGATAAAAAAATAAAAAATAGGGGGTGGGAATATGGCGCAAAAAAAATCGGATATATTAGAAAGTTTAATTTCTCAGCTTGAGAAAAAACAGGCTGATATTTCATGTTTTTTGGACCTCATAGATGACTATATGGCCCTCTACGATATCAAGAAAAAGCTAAAAACAGACATAAAAAAGAGAGGAGTATCCTATGAGGCACAATCTGCATCCGGCAAGGCCACCATCATAAAACAAAATCAATCCGTCAAAGATCTGGTGGCCGTAAATAAGCAAATGCTTATGATATTGGACAAGCTGGGTCTGACCACGGAGAAAACCATAAGGGATGACGATGATGACAAACTGTGATCCACGAATAGAAGCCTACATGGAGGCAGTGGAGACAGGAAAAGTGGAGGCGTCCAAAGATGTCAAGGCACTGATGAAACATGTCAGAAAGTGTTTTGAGACGGAGGACATCTATGTGGACCAGCAGCAGCTGACGGACTACCTGGGACTGGCACGATATTTCCCGTATGATGAGGTTTTTCCGTGGCAGCAGTTCGTGATTGGACTGCATGACTGCGCATACTGGAGGGAAAATGGACGGCCAAGGTGGCCGGATTTGTTCTGCCTGATTGGGCGAGGTGCGGGAAAAGACGGAACAATAGCGCTGGAATCAACGGCACTGGCATCCGAATACAACGGAATCAGAGAGTATGACGTTGATATCTGTGCGAACAATGAGGACCAGGCTCTCCGGCCGGTACAGGATATCGTTGGAGCATTCGAGCAGCCTAAGTGGCTCAAAAAGCTCCAGCGATTTTTTAAGTGGACAAGGGAGAAAGTGGTCTGCAAGAACACAAGGTCAACAATAAAGGGACATACAAACAATCCGGGCGGAAAAGATGGTCTCCGCTCCGGAATGGTAGTGCTCAATGAGATTCATCAGTATCAAGACTATAAGAATATCAATGTATTTACGACCGGCCTGGGAAAGAAGAAACACCCACGCCGGTCATATTACACTACCCAGGGAGATGTCAGGGAGGGACCGCTGGATGATCTGCTGGAGACAGCAGAGGGAATCCTGTTCGGAGGAGAACCAGACAACGGCCTACTACCGTTTATCTGCCGGTTGGACAGCAAGGCAGAGGTACACGATGAGAAGAACTGGGAAAAGGCTAACCCATCATTGAGATACCTGCCGGATCTCATGGAGGAGATCCGGAAAGAATACAGAGACTGGTTGAAACGGCCTGAGAAGTTCACGGCATTCATGACCAAGAGAATGAACCTCCCAGACGGTTCCAGCGAGATCAAAGTGTGTGCTTATGAAAGAATCAAAGCCACTAACAGACCTGTACCGGTAGATGATCTGGTGGGAAGAATGTGCACCTGTGGCATCGACTTCTCAAAAGTCACTGATATGATTTCCGTCAATCTCCATTTCAGAGACGTGGATACCAGGTATGATCTAAACCATTCCTGGCTCTGCCTGCAGTCAAAAGACTTGCCAAGAATAAAGGCACCATGGAAAGAATGGGCGGATCAGGGACATATCACACTGGTTGATGATGTGGAAATCCACCCGGAGCTGATCGTGGACTATATTGCAACTCAGATGGAATACTATTCGATCAAGAAAATGGCAATAGATGATTTCCGTTATGCTCTGGTGGCCAAGTATCTGCAGAACATTGGTTTTGATGCAAAAGTGTACAAAAACCTAAAACTGGTAAGACCGTCAGACATCATGAAAGTTGCGCCGGTTATAGACAGCTGTTTTGCAAATGACTATTTCGTGTGGGGAGATAACCCGGTGTTGCGTTGGGCAACAAATAACACAAAGATGGTCAGATACGGCCGGAAACCGGGAAAGGAAGATGATGCCGATATTGGAAACTTTGTATATGCAAAGATTGAGGCAAAGTCAAGAAAGACAGACCCATTTATGGCATTGGCCGCATCTATGACGGTAGAGGATGACCTGCCGTATGCTCAGAGCGTAAGCGCGCCGGATCTGGGCGTATTCACATATTAGCGCAGAAAGGAGGAAACTGACATGGGATTAAGTCTCAGAAAGCTATTCAAGGCAAGAGAAAAACCGGGAGAAGATGTGCAGCGGGTATCATCTGTGGAAATTGCAGATCAGCAGGTCCGTGATGCAGTAACAGAAATCTGTCTGAGAGAGCTGGCGTTCTGGACTTGTGTAGGAAAGATTGCCAACGCTCTGACAAAATGTGAATTTCGCACGTTTTACGAGGGAGAGGAACTGTTCAAAGATGAATATTATCTCTGGAACTACGAACCGAACCGCAACCAGAACAAAGCAGAATTTCTATCAAAGGCCATGGAGCAGTTATTCCGGAACAATGAGCTTTTGATAGTAGAGAGCTATGACGGACAGCTCCTGGTGGCTGATGATTTTTCCGTGACGAAAAATGCACTGTATGGAGACACTTATACCAATGTGCAGGTGGATGATTACACATTTTCGCGGTCATTCCGAAGTTCAGACGTGCTTCACTGGACACTCAACAACAAGAACGTAAACCGGATCATACAGAACCTGTATGACTCATACAGCAAGCTGATTGATTATTCTGCAAAATCGTATCTCAAAAGCAGAGGCAGCAGAGGAACCCTGAACATTTCGGCAATGGCTCAGAGTGATAAATTGTTCAATGAGAAACTGGAAAAGCTCATGAATGAGTATTTTAAGTCATTCTTTGAAAGCCCAAACGCTGTCCTGCCACTGTTTGAGGGATATTCATACACAGACATTGGCTCAAAGACTTACAGCGAGGGAACCAGCAGGGATATCAAAAGCCAGTATGATGATATTTTTGATTTCACGGCCAGAGGATTCTCCATGCCGCCTACACTGGCCAAGGGAGACGTGCAGGACACAGAGAAAGCAGTGGACGAGATGCTGACGTTTTGCCTAGACCCGCTTGCACAGATGCTTATGCAGGAGATTAACCGCAAGAGGATTGGAAAAAACGGGATACAGAAAGGGACAAAGCTGCAGATCGACACCATGAGAGTCAAACATATTGATATGTTCGACATTGCAACATCAGCAGACAAGCTCATCAGCTCCGGAATCTATACAGTGAATATGATTCTGAGAGCACTGGGAGAGATTCCGATAGATGAGGACTGGGCAGACCAGCATTTCATCACGAAAAACTACTCAACTATCCAGGAAATCCTGGAAGAACAGCAGAAAGGAGGTGGGAAGAATGCCAAGACAGGATAAAGTATTTGTATGTTTTCAGAAAGCAGAGGACGATACTCACAAATTATACATCTATGACGATGTGACAGCATACGGCACATTTAACTGGAGCACATGGAGCTATGAGGAATCGGAGACATCTGCAAAGTATTTCCAGGAGCAGCTTGCGGCCATTCCTGATACAGCAACCATTGAGCTGCATATCAACTCAAACGGAGGATCTGTCAAAGAGGGCGTGGCGATCTATAGCCAGCTGAAACAGAAGAACTGCAAAAAGGTTGGATATGTGGATGGAGTTGCCTACAGCGTAGCGTTCCTGATCCTGCAGGCGTGTGATGAGCGCGTTATGGGACTGGGAACATCTGCATTGATTCACAATATGTGGATGAGTGTGGATGGAAATGCCAAAGAACTCAGAAAAGCAGCAGATGATCTGGATACGCTCATGGAGTCAAACAGACAGATTTTTCTGGAAAAATCAAACCTGGAAGAACAGCAGCTCATTGACATGATGGAGGCAGAAACATTCCTAACACCGGAGAAAGCTCTGGAATACGGCCTCATTGACCGGGTAGACAGCTACCAGGCTGATGATAAGGATGTACAACAGAGACTGATGAGCCGCGTGCAGCAGCTGTCCGGTGTGATTGCACAGCAGAAATCATTCCGGGAACAGTTGGAGTCTATGCGGCAGCAGGGAGGAGAACCAAAACCTCCGGTACCGACTCCAAAACCAGAGCCGGAAGAAAAGAAACTCACAAACCAGTTAGCAAAATTATTCCAAAATATGTAAAGGAGAACTGATATGAAGAATAAAGACGTATTAGCAATGGAAAAGGCCAAGATCGTTGAAAAAATGAATCAGGCCATCAAAGATGATGATGCAAAAGCATTCAGTGAGGCGTTCACTGAGCTGTGCCAGAAGATTGAGGACAATGTTCTGGAGCAGGCCAAAGAGATGCTGGCGGAGCAGGATGCAACAATCCTGGCACAGAGAGGTGTACGCCAGCTGACATCCAAGGAAAAACAGTATTACGAGAAAATCATTGAGGCTATGAGATCCACAGATCCGAAACAGGCTCTCAATGACGTTGAAGTGGTTATGCCGGAAACAATCATTGATTCTGTCTTTGATGAACTCCAGACAAACCACCCGCTCCTGTCCAAGCTGAATGCAACCACAGTGACAGGTCTGACAAGAATGATGATGAATACAAACGGAGAGCAGAAAGCCGCATGGGGCAAGCTGACAGCCAAGATCATCGAGGAGCTGACATCTGGATTCAAAGAGGTAGATGTAACACAGGAAAAACTGAGCGCATTCCTGCCGGTTTCCAAGGCTATGCTGGATTTAGGGCCGACATGGCTGGATACATACGTGCGTCAGGTGCTCTATGAGGCACTGGCAAACGGGCTGGAGTACGGTATTGTACAGGGAACTGGAAAAGATGAGCCAATCGGTATGATGAAACAGGTCGGAGAGGGCGTTGTTGTGACAGGCGGAAAATATCCGGACAAAAACGCTATCAAAATGACTGCACTGGACATGACACAGATGGGAAATGTTACAGCAATCATGGCCAGAAACGACAAAGGACAGGCAAGAACTGTCACAAGTCTCATTTTGCTGGTTAATCCGGTAGATTATTTCCGTAGAGTGCTCCCAGCCACAAGGATGCTGACACCAGATGGAATCTATGCATCTGTGCTCCCGGTGGACGCTGAAATCATTCAGAGCGCAGCTGTTCCGGAGGGAAAAGCAGTATATGGAATGGCAACCAAGTATTTCCTGGGCGTTGGAATGGCTAAAAATGGAAAAATTGAATATTCTGACGAATACAGATTCCTGGAAGATGAGAGAGTATATCTCATCAAGCTGTATGCTCATGGTTTCGCACTGGATAACAATGCTTTCCAGGTTCTGGATATCAAGGATCTCCAGCCGTTACGTTTTAAGGTTGTAAGCGAGACAGAAAAAGCAAAGACAGATGATGCAACACTGGCAGATTTGAAAGTTGGTGCACTGAAACTGTCTCCGACATTTGCAGCAGGAACCACAGAATACACAGCAACCACACAGAATGCGTCCAACACAATCACAGCGGTACCGGCAAGTTCCACAGCGGAAATTGAGATCACGGTGGGAGATGTGAAAGTGACAAATGGAGCAGCAGCAAACTGGTCCGAGGGTTCCAATACTGTGACTGTAAAAGTGACTGACGGAGCACAGACAAAGAGCTACAAAGTAACAGTGACAAAGGAGTAAATGAATTATGGCAGACGATAAAGACAACAAGCTCCTAAACGAGATCAAAAATTATCTGGAGATAACCTGGGATGATTCCCTGGGAGATGAGAAGATCAGGGGCATGGTCAAAAGAGGAATGGCTGCCATAAGCGGGAAAATAGGGGAGTGCAATTTCTATGAGGAAACTCAGGAAAAAGCACTCCTTTTTGATTATGTCATGTATGCCAGAGCGGGGGAGATACCACAGTTCTGGCAGAATTACAGAGATGAGATCATTTCTCTGCAGATAGACAGAAAGGTGGATGGATATGCCGCGGATCAGTAGCAAGCGTTTTGAAAATTTTGGAGACGGCCTGCTGACGATCTGTGAAGCGGACGAACGAAGTCTGACCAGAACAAAGCTGGAGCATATACGTTTTGGAAACAGGACAGTAGGCGTAACAAGATACTGGCAGGCGCAAACGGCCGGAAACCAGGTGGATAAGCTCCTGGCAGTTCCGCTGGAGGTACTGGATGCAGTGCAGATCGAGGTCAATGATGTGATTATTCTGGAAAACGAGACGGACTGGTTATGGGACAATATGACATTTGATGAGTCAGAGATGAAAGACAGAGCCGGGCATTATCAGATCAAGCAGGTACAACCGAAGTATGACACGAAACCACCGGCGTTGTATTTATCACTGGAAAAGCTGGTGCACCCGTTCAAAGATGGGAGGGATTCTGGTGGCTATTAAAATCGGAGATTTGGCCAAGACAGTCATGAAAGAGCTGGATGATTATGGCGTGGCAGTCGGCCTGGAAGTCGAGAAAGTGTCCAAGGAAGTTGCCGAGGATACGGCAAAAATACTGAATAAAACATCCCCAAAGCTGACAGGAGACTATGCAGCATCATGGACCTATGGGACGGGAGAGACAAAAAGGACAAAACATACAATGGTTGTCCATGCGGATAAACCGGAATATGCTCTGACGCATCTGCTGGAGAAAGGACACCAGAAACGGGGCGGTGGAAGAACCAAGGCCATAGTGCATATTGCACCTGCAGAGGAGGCAGCAGTAGATGAGCTGGAAAAGGAGCTGAGGACGAGATTATGACCAAAGATCAAATTGAACAGATGCTGGGAGAAATGGGAATCCCGTTCAGATATCATCATTTCACACAGAAAGAGATGCAGGACATCCCGCTCCCTATTGTTGTATGGCTGACACCGGGAACAGATAATTTTTTCGCAGATGGCAAGACATACAAAAAGATCACGAAACTGGATATTGAACTCTACACAGATGACAAAGACTGGGAGCTGGAGAAAAAGCTGGAGGAAGTCCTGGACAAATATGGCATTGCCTGGGAACAGACGGCATCTGAATGGCTGGAGTCGGAGAAAATGTGGGAGTCATTATATGAAATGGAGGTATAGAAAATGACTGGAGCAGAGAACAAAGTCAAGTACAACATTAAAAACGTTCATGTGGCCAAGCAGACAGAAAAGACCACAGAGGGAGCTACTACATACACGTATGATACTCCGAAAAGTATTCCTGGAGCGGTCAGCATCAGTCTGGACGCACAGGGAGAGATTTCCAAGTTCTACGCGGACGGAATTGCGTACTATGTGACAAGCGCAAACAACGGATATGAGGGAGATCTGGAAATGGCACTCATTCCGAGCTGGTTCCGCGTGGAAATTCTCAATGAGGAGCAGGATAAAAATGGTGTTCTGGCGGAAAATGCGAACAAAACAACAAATCCGTTCGCTCTACTGTTTGAGTTTGATGGAGATGTGAAAGCAATCCGCAGATGCTTATATAACTGCACCTGCACCAGACCGTCTATTGCATCCGAGACAAAAGAGGAGACAGTAGACCCTGGAACAGAGACACTGACAATCACAAACAGTCCGAGAAAAGACGGTCTGGTAAAAGTACAGACAGGACCGGACACAGCAGATGGAACATATACAGGTTGGTACAACAAAGTATATGAGCCGGTTGCCGTGACAAGCGAGGCGGCACAGACAGCTGAAATAAAGAAATAGGAGGGATAGATCATGCTGAGAAAAAAGGTGGAAATTGATGGCAGAGAGGTAGAGTTCAAGGCATCCGCAGCGGTGCCGAGAATCTACCGGATGAAATTCCGCAGAGATCTTTTCATGGATTTGCAGAAGATAGCAAAGTCTGTGAAAAAGAAAGGCAAAAAAGAGGATAAGGAGTCAAGTGAGATTCCGATTGAGGACCTGGAAATGTTTGAAAATATCGCGTATGTCATGGCGAAGCACGCAGATCCGGAGAATGTACCGCCGGATATCATGGACTGGCTGGAACAGTTTAACACATTTTCCATTTATCAGATCCTGCCTGCCATTCTGGAACTCTGGAATATGAATGAGGAGACGAAAAGTCAGGCAAAAAAAAACTTAGACCGAGTAGCCGGGAGCTAAACACTCCATTATTTCTCCTGAGATGCTGTCAGGTCGGGATCTCTATCCGGGATCTGGATCTGGTTACGGTCGGAATGGTCATGGATATGTTTACTGAGCAACAGAATGATTCATACAAATATCCAAGAATGGCCACACAGGAGGATTTTGACAAGTTCTAAGGAGGTGGAACGGGATGGCAGCAGGCCGGAATATCAAAGGAATAACGATTGAAATTGGCGGAGATACCACAGGCCTGCAGAAAGCCCTAAGCGGTGTAAACGACAAGCTGAAAAATACTCAGGCACAGCTGAAAGACGTGAACACTCTGCTGAAATTAGATCCATCAAATACGGTGCTGGTAGCGCAAAAACAGGAATTACTGAAAAATGCGATAGCAGACACAGCAAGCAAATTGGACACGCTGGAGGCGGCACAGAAAGATGTGACAGCAGCTCTGGAGGCCGGAAAGATTGGCCAGGAGGAGTACATGGCTTTCCAGCGAGAAGTTGAGGCAACCAAGGCAACATTGAGCCGATATCAGTCAGAACTGGACGGATTAAACACCGAACAGGACAGACTGGCTACAAATACCGAACGTCTCAGCAAATTATTTGATGCTCTGGGAGCGGACGTGGATGATTATGCGGACGTCCTGGGCAGTAAGCTGGTAACAGCAATCAAAAACGGATCTGCATCATCAGATCAGTTGAAACTTGCCATTGAAAAGATTGGAAGATCAGCCACAGACGGAAAAGCTGACATCAAACAGATGACAGACGCTCTGGACACGGTTGACGATGGACAGGCAATCAAAAACCTCATCCAGGACTTAAAAGAAGCAGGAACACAGGCAGACAACACATCAGAACAACTGGACGAGATGGGGAAAACCATCTCAGCAGGCGCATTGATGGAGGCTGCCGATCAGCTTTCTGGACTGGGGGATAAAATAACAGAATTAGGAGACAAAGCAAAGGACGCTTTTCTGGAGACACAAGATGCCACAGTAAAAGCGTCCACTTATTTTGGAGAAACCGGGAAAGCGGCTGAGGAAACAGCCGGAGTCATCAAGGACGTATATGCTGAGGGCGTGGGAGATTCCATGGACTCTGTATCAAATGCAGTCATTACGGTCAAAAAGAACCTGAAAGATCTGGATGAGACTACACTGACACATCTGACAGAGCAGGCAATCACGCTGGATGAGCTGTATGGAATTGATATGAATGAGACTCTCCGAGGTGTCAACAGCCTCATGGAGCAGTACGGACTCACGGCACAGCAGGCCATGGACTATATCGTAAAGGGTACACAGAATGGCCTGGATAAGACAAACGAGCTGGGGGATAACCTCTCAGAGTATTCTGGAAAGTTCGCTCAGGCCGGTTATTCCGCTCAGGAGTATTTCCAACTATTGCAGAACGGACTGGACAATGGAGCGTATAACCTGGACAAGGTAAACGATGCCATTAACGAAGTCACGACCAGACTGGTTGATGGAACAATAGCGGATTCCCTGAGCAAAATTGATGAAAAGACCGGGGAGGTACAAGCCGGAACCGGAGGCTGGAGCAAAGAAGTTGAGGATGTATTCAAACAGTGGCAGCAGGGCGGAGCTACACAGAAAGATGTTATTGATGCCATTGTGACAGATATTCAAAACACAGAGAACCAGCAGGACAAACTGAACAAAGCAGCGCTGGCATTCGGTACAATGGCCGAGGACGGCAATGCGAAGTTTATCGAGTCGCTCACTACGGTAGGGGACACCTATGATGACGTGGCTGGATCAGCAGAGAATATGTTCGACCAGTCCACGACAGACTCCCAGACGTTTGAGGCAAGCATGAGACAGCTGGAGCAGAGTCTGGTTCCGCTGGGAGAGGCACTGATGAATCTGGCTAACAATATCATACCGCCGATTGCCTCTGGAATAAAAACGATAGGAGAATTTTTCGGAAAATTACCAGAACCGGTACAGAATTTCGTGGTTATACTGGGGGCTGTGATTGCCGCCTTTACCACTCTAGCCCCTGCCATATTGGCCGTGATAAATATCGTAAGTATTTTAGGCGTGGCAACATTGGGGCCGATTATCGGAATCATTGCCGGTGTAGCTGCAGCAATTACCGCGATTATAGCCATTGTGAAAAACTGGGGCGCTATATCGGAGTGGTTTGGAGAAATATGGGAGAAAGTGAAAGAAAAATGCTCTCAGGTATGGGAGTCGATCTGTTCATTTTTTACCGAAACAATACCGCAGGCATGGGACAGTCTGGTATCAAAATTTCAAAGCATCCCGGAGTGGTGGGCAGGAATCTGGCAGCAGGTCGGAGATTTCTTTTCTCAGATCTGGCAGTCAATCTGTTCATTCTTTACGGATACAATACCGCAGGCATGGCAGAACGTGGTTTCATGGTTCCAGGGCATCCCGGAGTGGTGGGCAGGAATTTGGCAGCAGGTGGCTGATTTCTTCTCAGGAATCTGGCAGTCCATGATGGAAAACCCTGTGCTGTCATCAATCGTAACAACCATACAGGAATTGTGGCAGAATGCAGTCACTACACTGCAGGGCATCTGGTCAGGTCTGACGGAGATTGCATCAGGAGCCTGGGAGTTGCTGAAAAATACGATACTTGCACCGGTGCTTTTGTTGATCGACCTGGTAACGGGAGATTTCACTCAGTTGGCGTCCGATGCACAAAATATCTGGCAGAATATCCAGGGCGCTGCATCACAGATCTGGTCTGGAATACAGCAGGTGGTCACATCATTTGCAGAGGGATTGGTCACTCATGTGGTCACTCTGGTTACAGGATTTATGGACACTCTGTCAAGTTTGTGGGACATGATAAAGCAGACGGCGCTCAATACCTGGGAAAATTTGAAAAATTCTGTGGTTCAAACAGCAACAAATTTGAAAGATTCTGCAATCCAGGCGCTACAGAATCTGAAAGAATCTGCATACCAGAAGTGGCAGGAAATGAAGCAGAACGCACACGACAGCTGGGAGAATTTAAAGAGCAGTGTGGTTCAAACCGCACAAAATCTGAAAGAGTCAGCGGTGCAGGCGTTCCACAATATGGTTTCCGGAATCGGAAACGCACTGAGCAGTCTGGGATCAACTGTGCGGAACGGATTTTGGTCAGCAATCAGCTTTATCACATCACTGCCAAGCCAGGCGGTACAGTGGGGACGAGATTTCATAGACGGAATAGTTTCCGGAATCAGGAACGCCATTGGCAGAGTCAGAGATGCCGTGTCAGACGTGGCATCTACAATCCGCTCATTTCTGCATTTCTCAGTGCCTGATGAGGGACCACTGACAGAGTATGAGTCCTGGATGCCGGACTTTATGCAGGGATTAGCTAAAGGCATCGAAAAGAGTAAATCAGTGGTGGCTGATGCAATCGAGGGCGTGAGCAAAGACATGACCATCAATGCAAACGCAATGATGGACCAGAGCAACGCAAAACAGACAAACGCCATCATGAATATCACATCATTGCTGGCTCAGTATCTGCCATACCTGGCCAAGAGCTTAAACATCGAATGGGATACCGGAGGTGTAGCAGCGAAACTGGCAAGAGATATGGATAGAGAGCTGGGTATCCTGGCAGAGGAGGGAGGATTCCTATAATGGACGCAATTACAAACGGAGCCACGATTGAGATCGTGGCCACCGGCGAAAGATTCCACACTCTGAATGACTGGGGACTGGCTATAGGAAACAATGATTATATTGGAGATGTGGAACAGGAAAACTATTATGTGGACGTGCCTGGAGCGGATGGCTTTCTGGATTTCTCAGAAGCCATCACAGGCCGCCGCATATTCAAAAACCGTCCGATCAGCATCGAGCTGGGCGGTAAGAAACCAAGAGACAACTGGGATATTTTTATCTCAGACCTTAGAAACCTTGTAGAGGGCAGAGAAATCAAGGTCATTTTCGACAATGACTCTGGGTTCTACTGGACAGGCAGAGCATCTATCCAGGGATACGACAGAAATAGGGAGATAGGCACATTCACATTGGCCATTCCGAAAGCTGACCCGTACAAGTACAATGTCGCGGATTCTACAGAGGACTGGTTGTGGGATTCGTTTGATTTTGAGACTGGGATCATAGACGAGGGTACAGAAATCACGGTAAGGACCGGAGAGACAAAGACGTACACTATCGTTTCGGATCAGATGCCGTTCGTTCCGACAATATACGTGAGCGTTCTGGGATCAGCGGGACTCAAAATGACAGCAAATGGGGAAACCTACACACTGATGAAAGGAAAGAACCGTTTTGCGGATATCACAGTCAATACAGAGGACGTGGTGCTCAGTTTCACTGGAACGGGCACGCTCACGATCCGGTACAGGAGGGGGTCACTGTAATTGTATAAAGTTAAAATGGACGGTCAGACCCTCTACTATCCAGGAGATAAAGAGGCGGTACTGACCAATCCAACGCTAAACCTGCAGACGGGATATGCGGGAACCTTTGAGTTTTTGGTACCGCCAAACAATCCACTGTATGACAAGATCAAGAACCGGAGCAGCATGGTCAGTGTGTTCCGGGATACAACAGAAATATTTTACGGAGAGGTCCGGAAACAGCCCAAAATAGACCGTTACAGAAACAAAAATGTCTATTGCGCCGGCGCAATGAGTTTCCTGGCGGACTCCATACAGCCGCAGGCTGAGTACCATGATATGACACCACGGCAGATGCTGGAGACGTTTCTGGATATTCACAACAACCAGGTAGAGGATAGAAAAAAGATCTATCTGGGAAAAGTGACCATTACAGATGCAAACGATTCCTTATACAGGTACACCAACTTTGAGAACACGCTGAAAGCGATCAGAGAGAAACTGGTGGAGAAACTGGGAGGATATTTGAAACTCCGGCATGAGAATGACAAGCTATATCTGGACTGGATAACGCTGGAAGAATACGGAAAGTATTGCAGCCAGCCGATTGAGTTCGGGCTGAATATGCTGGACTACTCACTGAGCAGAACGGCGGAGAACATTGCCACAGCGTTGATTCCGCTGGGCGCACGCCTGGAGGGAGAGTCAGAGATTGACGCCCTGGAGAAATATGTGGATATTACCAGCGTAAATGGTGGATCAAATTACATTTATAACCAGAGTGCTGTGGAAAACTTTGGGTGGGTGTGGATAACTAACACCTGGCAGGACGTAACAGAGCCATCAAACCTGCTCAGAAAAGGAAAAGAGTGGCTGGAGGATAACCAGTTTGAGAATCTGACACTGGAACTGACAGCGGTAGACCTGTCCATGATGGATAGTGACTATGATGCTTTTGAGTGCGGAGATAGGATTCAGTGCAGAGCCAAGCCATACGGAATGAACAGAGTTTTTCCGGTCATGGAGATGCAGATTCCTCTGCAGAAACCAGACGGAGCAACATTGACGCTGGGGGAGAACAGAAAGCTGACCTATACAGAACAGCAGAGCAGAATCTATTCCGGAGTCACAGCAACGGCTGAGGAACGCCGGAAAATCCAGAATCAGGAGATCCGGACGGCCATTGATAACCTGACAGCAAAAATGACAGGAACGGCCGGAGGATATCATCTGGAAGAATTTGACGAAAATGGACTCTGGCTCAGAGAGCTATACATGGACGCTCCGAGCAAAGAAAAGGCCACAAAGATTCTGCAGATAAACAAGGAGGGCATCGGAGGCAGTCACAACGGATATGCGGGACCGTACACAGTGGGAATGACACTGGACGGACAGATTATAGGCGAACGGATCACGGCCAACTCTGTCAGCTCAGAAAAGCTGACGGTTGAGTATAAATCCGAACTGGAGGGGAAATTCTCACAGGCCACAAAGAATGCCAATGATTATACAGACAAGCGGGAAACCGCTGTGAAAGAAATTATCACAGCTAGCATCAAGTCGATAGAGGACAAGATACAGCTGGCGGTTACGGATCAGAAAAGCATCACGAACCGGTATGATTATATCAAAGGCGGAGACAACCAGAGTCTGGACGTTTCAAAGTTCACGGCATCGGCTAATGCCACAGTGGCAAAGAGCACAGCCGGGAATACGAACGCCATCCTGATGACCAAAACAGACGGAAACACAGCATCAATCCAGCAGAGCCTGGGAACATTGCCGGCAGGCACCTATGAGATAGAGGTTAAGGTATACACGCCTACTGGAAAGAAACCGAGCTATTGTTATTTTGGCTTTTCCGGAAATACAATCTCACAGTACCTGTCAACGGTAAACTGTGATAAATGGTACACACTGAAAAGAACCGTTACCTACACAAGCGCCGGGACAAGATCCTTTTATCTTTCTATTACTGGCTCATCCGGACAGCAGATCTATCTGACGGATATCCGGGTGTTAAGAAACGTGAAAGAACTGATTGACGATGTGGACGCAAGAATCACGGTAGAGGCCGGAAAGATCACTCAGCAGGTATCTGAGATGTATGAGAGCAACAGTCATAACTATTGCACAAACGGATCTTTTTCAGATAGCGAAGATAAGTTCACTGGATGGTACCGGTCTAACAATACACAGGTTACACAGAACACGTTTTCCGGAAAATCATGTGCTCAGATCACGAACACGACCAGCACCTATTATCTACGGTGGTATCAGAAACCGTTCGACAAAAAGGGAAAAGTCAGAGTAAGGTTCAAAGCGGCCTGTGCATCAGGGCAGGAGAAAACAGCCAGAATCAGAGTGACAATAGATGGAACGTCACACTATACAAATGCAGGAGACTTGAGCACATCCTGGAAAACATTTGAATTTGAGAATGTTGCAACACCGTCATATTTTTATACATATTTCTACAATAACGTGGCCAATACAACGGTATACATCACGGACGTGGAAATCATGGGATATGCGGCGGCCTATACTGAGTCTCAGTTGAAACTGACAGCCAACGATATCACGGCGGAAGTCACAAGAGCGAAAAAAGCAGAGGATACACTGAAAAGCAGTATCCAGGTCAATGCGGATGCTATCAAGCTGAGAGTGTCAAAAGGAAAAATTTCCTCAGAGATCAGTGCAGAGTCTGGCTCTATTTCAATTAAGTCGAACAGAATCAGCATCAGTTCCACAAACTTTACGCTCACGGCATCTGGATATGTAACCATGAAAGGTGCAAGTTGTCAGGGAAGTTTCGAGGCGAAAAATGGAGACTGGTGGATAAAAATGAGCTATGGAGAAATCACTGGAGGATACAGCGGTTCAACCTATGGATACATTGATTTCAACGGAGCTTACAACAACACCAACGAACACACGTTGAGAATCATGGGAAACACTTGCGTGGATATCAAAGGAAAGCTGTGTACAGCTACCAGCTGGAACGCTGGAACAGTATACACGACTTACACCGGAACGCGCAGAAAAATTACGAATATAAGAGACATCGGAAACGGAGCTATAGAATGGTCGTGGACAGATGAAACCTATAGAAATGGATTATTGATGGGATAGGAGGAGAATCATGAACGTAGGAGCAATTTTGGATAATGTAGCAGGAGAACTGGACGCACAGGTGCTGGCATATATGCAGGAGTACGCAATTCCACCGAGTCTCATGGATAAGGTGCTGGATAGAATCCAGTCACACATGAGGCAGATGAAGTCAGAAGAATACGCCCAGGAATTGATGAAAACACAGATTGATCTGGCGGTAGCCAATACGGAGCAGACCGGCACAGAAGAACAGCAACCAAAATCAGGAACAGAGGTGGATGATATCGAAGATTTCAAGAAAAAAGTTGGAATAAAGGGAGGAGACAAAAATGCAGACATTCTCAGCGAAGAAAAACAACAGAGCAACAATGATAAGACCATATGAGTTGGCGCTGTATTGCGTCCAAGGATATGATATCTGGCAAGAGACACCGGAAGAAAAAAGGCTTGCGAGACCAGGACATCCGGAGGATCTGGAAACGGTAGCTCTGGAAGATACAGCCCATACGATGAAGTTAGGAGGTTAAACATGGCAAACGTAAGGAAATACACGGAACAGATTGCCAGCGCCAAGAAAGGAAAGGACGTCAGAGCTGCGATTGTTTCTGCAATCAATGAGGTGTCTGATGAGAATAATACATACAATCAGACAAAGGCGGACATCCAGGCGGCACAAAAGTCAATCAATGCAGACGTGACAAAAAACCAGCAGATACAGCAGGCATTTAACAGCAATTTACAGCAGGCAAAGGAAGTCCAGAAAGACCTGGCGGCTAAAATGAACACAGGGACTGCACTGGCAGAAAACCTGGAAAAGAAGAACACAACAGCATCCTCCCTGGACAAGAGCCTGGGAGAAAAGAACACAACAGCCACAAAGACGGTGCAGACATTGGAGGCAGACATCACGGCGGCCAACACGGCAGCCAAGACACTGGAGGCAGATACCACGGCGGCTAACACGGCAGCTCAGACATTAGAGGCGGATACCACAGCTGCAGGAAAAGCAAAGCAGAGCCTTGAGGCAGATATCACGGCAGCAGGACAGGCAGAAAGAAGTCTGGAGGCAGATGTGACAGCGGCTGGAGAAGCCAAAATAAAACTGGACAAAAGCATCAAAACATCCGGAGAAAACATCACAACCATGCAGAATCTGGTCCAGAATGCTGACCAGATCAAAACAGGGTTGGAGACTGACCTGAACAATGCACAGCAGGCATCAAAAGATCTGAAACAGAATACAGCAGCCAGCGTCACGAAAATTGAAACAGCTGGCCAGACACAGATTGATCTGATTAAGCAGAACGGAGGGGGCGTTGAAAATGCACTCTCCAATTATTTTGCACTCAGGAGAAACGGAAAGGTATTCACAACAAAAATTTATAAATGGGAGACCTCCACAAGCCCTGTGGGCGTGAAAATGAATGCCAATGAGAATATGGTTGCGGAGCCATCTGTGGGAAGAACAGAGGGCAGAGATGATTATGCTCAGTATGGCCTATTTCATCATTTTACCTGCAATTTTTCTGTAGACGAGAATGGTTTCAACCATGTAGATGCCCTGGAGGGCCAGATTGGATTTACCAAGTACGGCAAGGTGCAGGTCGGAGAGGTTACAATGAGCGCCTGGTTCGGCATCGAGGACACTACCGAGGCAGTCCTATATCATTATTCTGACAGCCAGACAGAACTGACACCGTATCCGATGAAAGAATCTGTCAATCCGGACGGAACAATCAGCCCATTCATGATCCATGCCAAGTATGCGGCGGGAGACATTGATGGAGTGCCGTATTCATCAAAAGGCCTGGCACCGGCCAATGGCTGCCAGGCAACACAGGCGAGAAATCCGGTCAGCTACACCGGAATGATAACCTATATGCACAAGCTGGGTGGTCACTATTGCGGCACGACAAGCTGGGATCTGTTCTATAGACAGCTCATGATGATTATTAAATATGCAACCACACACAGCCAGAGCATCATGGCCGGATGTACCTCATACAGCAATCAGAACCAGAACCTGGTAGAAGAAACCGGAGTGATGAGAGTGGTACTAACAAAGGCACAGGCGGCTGGTTATGTGATCGGCTCATATGTATCCATCGGAGACGTTGGCTCAAACACAAACAAAGACCGGTATTTTTCCTATATACACAACAAAGCATACAGCGTCAAAGTCACAAAGATTGAGGACGTGGATGACAGCAATGCAGCAGTATATGTGAATGCTCCGGAGGCATTCGACACGACGTTGACCACATGGATCACAACAATGCCATGGCACAGTGGAGCGACTGATGAGGTGGCTGGCTCAGACGGATCTCCGAACAGCAACACCAATGGGAAAGATCCGTACAAGATCCAGGGCATTGAGACCTGCATCGGAGCCTATGAGGTTCTGGGGAATGTGGTCATGGATATTGTTACCGGTCCGGACGGGAATCCGGCCAGAGATGTCTATGTATGCGAGGATGCCAGCACACTGTCCAGCAACATTGCAACGGTGCGGGCAAATTATAAAAAGGCTATCGCACAGGTGGCCTATACAGCGGCATCCTGGAAATATATCACAGAAGAAACAACAGATCCGAACCTGGGCATCATGATTCCTACGAAAGTAGGCGGAGGCTCAACCACTGGATTTGCTGATGGACTGTATACAGATGCAGGAACATCTGGACAGAGAGAGTGGCTTGCGCTGGGCATTTTGTACCGTGGCGCGTGTGCTGGCCTCTGGTTTCTGGGTGCGGACCTTGGCTGGTCGGGCACGGGCTGGTATATCGTCTCTGGCGTTTCTCCGAACGGCACCAGGGGTGAATGGCAGGCAACGGCCTGACAGAGGGGCTTTCCCCTTATAAATAAATAACGGACTTGTAACGCTAAACGGGCGGTTTCCTCTGTGGCTTGCGCTGGGCAATTTGAACAATGGCGCGAATGCTGGCCTCTGGATTCTGAATGCGAACAATGGCTGGTCGAACACGAACTGGAATATCGTCTCTGGATTTTCTTGAAATTTATTTGAATTTCAGCGTTACATTTCGCTCTGTAGGAACGGAGCCACCGGAAAGCAGGTGCGTGGGGCATATCCCCAAAATACGATTGAAGCCACACCGCCCAGCTGGGAGCCAAGGAGCCTGACTGGACGGGCGCATGGTGCAGTAGGCCATGACGCGGAGTGAGTAGAAAAACCGGAAACTCCTGTATCAAGAAACGAGGACTCACAGTTGAAACGATACTGTAAAAATATACGACTGGATAAAGACTGGATCATGGCCTGTATGCTGGAATGTTTTTCAGATAAATGGAAACGGCGTGATGTGGCAGGGTTCCTGGCCGGATACCAAACCGGTCAACCACTGTCCGTCAGGGCTGTGAGCAGACTGATCCAGGAGAAAAGGAGCAATGTGGACCCGTTGCTGGAAAGAGCAGCGGAAGATCTGGCAAGGGAAATCAAGGAGCGTGATGTTCATTTCCCGGAAATACACTACTCCATGAGGTATGACGGAAACTCCGGAAAGCTCAGGGAGATAGGCGTGGAGAGCATAAAACAGCAGATATACAATTATGTAGCTGTCAATGCTCTGAAAGAATTATTTGAAAGAAAGATAGGAAAATATCAATGCGCCAGTGTGCCGGGCCGTGGCCAGGTATACGGAAAGAATGCAATAGAGAGATGGATTCGGAAGAATCCGGACAAAACGAGGGCAGGAGCCAAGGCAGATGTGCGGCACTGTTATCCATCTATTAACACAAGAAAGCTCATGAGATTTCTGAGAAAGCAGGTCAAAAATGATGACCTGCTTTATTTAGTGGAGACATTGATTGCATCGTACAAGCAGGGGCTATCCATCGGTTCATATTTGAGCCAGTGGCTATGCAATTACTACCTCAGTTTTGCCTACCACTATGCACAGCAAAAGCTCTTTAAGGTGCAGAAAAGACGTGGCCAGGAGAAACGGACAAGACTGTTCTATAAAATTATCTTTTATATGGACGATATCCTGATCCTGGGACCACGAAAGGTAGACGTCAAAAAGGCCATGCTCATGCTGATCCGATTTTTCAGAGAGGAGCTGGGCCTGGAGATAAAACCGAACTGGAAACTGTTCCAGGTTGACTATATCGGAAAAGATGGAAAGCATCACGGAGATTGCATTGATATGATGGGATACAAAATTTATAGGGACCACACAGAAGTCCGCCGGAGCATATTCCTCCGGGCAAGACGGGCATATCTGAGATTGAGAAAACAGGTGCAGCGGCGTATGGAGATAGCACTAGATCTGGCGTACCGCTGCATTTCATATTATGGGTGGTTCAAAAATTCAGATTCCGTTCACTTCAAAAAGAAGTATGGAATAGAGCAACTGATGAAATACGCGAAAAGGAGGGTAAGCATTGAAAGCAAGATTCACAACAGAACAGCCGGCAGTCAGCTGGCAGCCGCTTGACAACGGAATGGTGGACGTGACAATCTGCCTCAATGGGCAGGAAGTTACAGAAGAAAATCAGCAGATGGTGGAAAAAGAACAGTATATCACTGTGACAGACACGTTCTGGGAATATGATTTCCATCAGTTCCGGGAAAAAGCGGAAAACGTAAACCGTGAAGCTGTGGAGAAGAATCCGGAGAAATATCTGGAATATGAGCCACAGAAAGAAAAGACACTGGAACAAAAGGTTCAGGAGCAGGAGGAAACAATCAGGATGCTGAAATCATGCCTGCTGGAAATGTCGGAGGCGGTTTATGCGTAAGTTACTAATCAATTTATTTTTATTATGTACAGGAAAGGATGGTATTGCAATGATGGCAATGTTATGGGCACAGGAAATTATGAACCAGGAGACAGTAGAGGACGCAAAGAAAATGTATGAAAGGGTTCCACGTCTCTTAAAGACAAAAGTGAAAGATATTCTGGTTAGATCCGGAATGGGAGAGATCACAGAGGAATGATGACTAAGCTGAGAATTATATCAAGGCTATGGTCGCACATCACGGACTTGCGGTTGTATATCAGAGGACAGAGCAGCAAGACGCTGGAACAGATTGAGGACGAGCTGGATATAACGGAATACTACTGCAGGCCATACGCTGATGTGGACGATGTGGATGATGTATGAGGGCAGAGGGGAGGTGTAGAAAGATGATGAAAGAGCAGTTATGCACCACGGTTGGAATGGTCGGCGGATTCATAGCAGCACTTTTGGGTGGTTGGGATACAGGATTGCAGACGCTGATGATTCTGATCGGCATAGACTACCTGACTGGCTTGATTGTGGCCGGAGTGTTCCACAAGTCTACAAAGACGAAAAACGGAGCACTGGAAAGCAAGGCGGGATTCAAAGGACTCTGCAGAAAAGCCGTGATTTTGCTGATCGTGCTGATGGCGTACCGGTTCGATATGCTGATTCATGTGAACTACATACGTGACGCCGTGATTATCGGATTTATTTCCAATGAGGCTATCAGCATTGTGGAGAATGCGGGTCTGATGGGGATTCCGATGCCGCCACAGATTACAAAGGCAATAGAGATTTTAACAAAGAAATCAGAGGAGGAACATAGAAATGAAGAAAATTGACTGGGTAAGAAAACTGACAAGTAGAAAGTTGTGGACTGCAGTTGCATCTTTCGTGAGCATGATGATTGTGGCCACAGGTGGAGCTGAGAACACAGCAACACAGGTCACAGCACTGATTATGGCCGGAGCATCCGTGGTGGCGTACATCATCGGAGAGGGTCTGACAGATGCAGCGTGCATCGAAGATGAGACAGAGAAATAACAGGAATAGGGGACGGGAAACCGTCCCTTTTTCTTTGATTGGAGGAAGATCATGGACAAAAAGCAACTTGAAATATTGACGAACATTATCGGAGGAGTGGAGTCTGGCGGTCAGGTATATGGACAACGTAGATACGAAGCATACGCCGGAAAGAGAGCAAACTCAGCGAATGAAAAAACCTGCACGTTGGGCTGGGCACAGAATTATGGCAATGAGGCCAGAAAACTCTGTCAGATGATTCTGAAAGAAGATCCGGGAGCATTTCGCGGAGCTGACACTGCAGGAATTGAGTCCAGACTGAGCCAGGACTGGGAGGCGATCGGCTGGAATCCATCTGCAACAGAGAAAGCGGCGCTGATCGCAATCATAACGACACCGAGCGGAAAGAAATGCCAAGATGAGCTGTTTGAGCAGCTGATGGAGACATACATCAAACAGGCCGTGGCATACGGAGTCAATGCTGTACCAGCTCAGATGATGTGGTGCGAGATTGAACATCTGGGAGGCCAGAAACCGACAAAAAGGATTTTTGGACGTGCGGCCAAACCGTACACGCCGGATAGCGTCTATGCATCATTGATCCTGGATCAGCAGGATACATCAAACAACAACCAGGTTGGAGACGAGATGTATCAGTCCAGACATCAGTGCTGTGTGAAATGGATCAAGCAGTATGTAGGAGAAGAAAAGGAGAGCGCAGGAATGACAGAGAATGAATTGAGACAGATGGTAGCAAACAACATGAGAGGATGGATCGGACTGAAACGGTCAGATAGATCACACATGGTCATTATCAACTTATACAATAGCTGCCTGCCATTGGCCAGAGGGTACAGGGTAACGGCAACAGATGACTACTGTGCAACAGGAGCATCCGCAGCGGGAATCAAGGCCGGACTCACGGACATTATTCCAAGAGAGTGCAGCTGTGGATATATGATTCAGCTGTTCCAGAAAATGGGCCGGTGGGTTGAAAATGATGCATATATCCCAGATACTGGAGATTTCGTGTTCTATTATTGGAAAGATGGAACGAATTATGCAACAACGGATTGCACAGGCTGGCCGAATCATGTTGGAATCGTTCTGGAGGTCAATAAGAGCACCAGAGAGATTCTAATAGGAGAGTGCAACATGGGCGGCGGATTGGTCGGCACAAGAAAGATCACAATTAACGGCAGATATATCCGTGGATACGGAGTACCTGACTATGCATCCAAAGCAACCGGTAAAGGAAACAGTTCTAATTCTGGAACGAACTCCGGAACGACTTCCAGCGGATCAGCATCCGGAGGAATCAATAAGACTCCGAAGTGGGTGGGAGAAATCACACAGGACAATGTTCCGGTTAAGACCTGGGCAGGCAGCTCCACAAGCATCAAGTCCTGGCCGGTACTGGGAGCAGGAAACCTGGTGGATATTTGCGATACGATCAAGGACAACAGCGGCCATGATTGGTATTATATCCTGATTGCCAAAAAGGTTTATGGTTTTGTAGATTCATCGTATATCAGACAGGCTGGATCAAATTCCGGAAACAGCTCCAACAAGGCGCCGACATACAAAGTGGGAACAGTGTACGCTCTGCAGGTTGAACTGAAAGTGAGAACAGGAGCAGGAACAGGCTGCCCAACCAAGAGCTACAGCCAGCTGACACTGGACGGACGGAGACATGATAAAGATCATGATGGATGCCTGGATGCAGGTACTCAGGTAACGTGCCAGGCTATCAAGAATGTAGGCAGTGATATATGGATTCTGGTACCGTCTGGATGGATTGCAGCATACTATGATGGAAATGTATATGTGAAATAATATCAGACATGTGACAAACAGAAAGGCCCCGGCAAAATGCCGGGGCTTTTTGTGATTTCTTTAAATGTTAAGCAACTGAGCCTTTTTGGCTTCAAATTCCTCATCTGTGATTGCTCCAATATCAAGCAACTCTTTAAGCTTTCGTATTTCATCAAGATTAGAGGCTGTAGCGGAACCAGCGGAGCGTTCATGGATATAATTTTCAATATATTCTTTTATTTCAAGAATCAGATGATCCTCTTTTTTAGAGAAAGTGATGGAATTTTCATCTTTTACAGCTCCGGAGACGCCGTTTCGTGCATCTCTGCCGCCGATGAGAACAATCTGCAAATATCCAGTGGTAAATCCGGGTTTTTTGTATTGTACACCGGAAACATTATTGAGATCATAGGTCTTTTGCCCGATCAGTCCCTTATTAACAGCATTAGTGAAACCGCGCGGCTCTACCGTAAGAAAGTTATCGTGAATAGTTACATTGAATTTTCCGTTGCTTTTCAAATGTATAAGAACGGTATTACTATCAGGGAACTCTTTTTGCTTATCAGCTTTTGTGAATAAATCCATAGTGCATCCTCCTAGATAAATGTGAAAATTATAGTCATGCTGACCTTTAACACAATTATGCTTTTGAAATGTGGTAAAGTCAAGAAAAATTCTGATTATTAACACATGATAGGGGCGTACCGGATGAAGATATACGCATACAAGGGAAAAGATAACTTGTGCGGGGAACGCATAAGGTTGGCGAGAGCAAAAAACAGAATTACACAAAGTGATTTAGCGGCGCGTATGCAGGTGGCCGGAGTTGCGATAGAACGAGATTCAATAAGTCGCATAGAAAGAGGCACAAGAATCGTAACAGATTATGAATTGAAAATATTTTCTAAAGCACTGGGCGTGAGCATGGAATGGCTGACTGATGAAAGTGGGACACTGTAACAGTATGTTACGGTGTTTTTTTTCTTGTAAAAAATACACCCAATGAGTAGAAAATGATTGACAAATGCACTCAATGGGTGTATTATATAATTGTAGCAAGGGAACAGCAGGAAAGGAGTTAAACATGGAGAACGAAATGAGTAAAGCAGATCTGATAGCAATGTTAGTATCAATAAGAGAAGTAGCGAGAACAAACGGAGAAACACATACAGTAGAACATATTGAAAAAATCCTTGAAGAGGTAAGAAAGTAAAATAGAATAAAGGGAACACACGAGGGGCGGATACCTAAACAATCCTGCTAACCGCCCCAAGTGCTTAATTAGATTATAGCAGGAAAAAAATAAAAGGCAAGAGGTGTAATAGAATGAAAGCAGTAAAGGGATATACAAAAAACGATTATATTGCAATCTGCAAAGAGGAAGAGGGCGGAGAGGTCTTTAATTTCAAATCAATGTGCGAAGCTGTCGAATATATTGCAAAGTTCTTGCCGGGTTCTTCAAAAAAAGAAGCGGTTGCAAGAATTATCAATGATACTAATTGTGACTGGGTTTTCTTTGAAGATGAAAGTGTTATTTTTAGATACTACGGAAAAGGATATGATGAAACAATTATAAATGAAATGAGAGAAAATGGATATGGAGCGTAAGGAAGCAGACAAAATGACGATTGAAGAAGCACGCAAACAAAAGGGAATGAGTAGGCGTGAGGTGTCAGAGTGGTTAGAAATACCATATAGAACACTGTCGAACTGGGAGACTGGAGTGCGGAGCTGTCCGCATTACATTGAAAAGCTGATAGTAGATAAAATAATACAAGGCAAATGATAAGAAGCACATAACAACCCGCAGGACACCGATGCCTGCGGGTTGTTTTACGAAAGAGGCAGGAGTATGGCAAATCAAAAAGGAAGTAGACAATTAAAACACAGCGATAGAATCAGACTGGAGGCTTTATATAATGCTGGCCATAAAGTTGCGGAAATTGCTGAGATTTTGCACGTACACCGCAGTACAATCTACAATGAACTTAAACGAGGCCGATATGAACACTTAAACAGCGACTATACCACCGAAATGCGATATAGTTCAGATCTGGCACAACGAAAATGTGATGAAAACCTGAAAGTAAGGGGAACACAGCTGAAAATAGGAAATGATATCAAGCTAGCCAATTATATTGAGAATAAAATAATAAATGAGGATTACAGTCCGGATGCAATCATAGGAGAATTGACAGCATCAGGCCGATGGAGCGAGTTCCAGACCAAAATATGCACAACCACTGTATACAGTTATATAGATAAAGGAATTTTTCTGAGAGTAACCAATAAAAATCTGCCTGTAAAAAAGAATAGGAAAAGAAAATATAATAAGGTAAAGAAGCAAAAGAGAGCAGAGGCGGGCGAAAGCATAGAAAATAGACCGGAGATCATAAACAGCAGAGAGGAGTTTGGCCACTGGGAAATGGATAGCGTTCTGGGGTGCCGAGGAAAATCTAAAAATACATTATTAACACTTACAGAAAGAAAAACAAGAGCGGAAATCATATTCAAATTGAATAACCATAGTGCTGAGGAAGTGGTGGCAGCAGTGGACCGGTTGGAAAAACGCTGGGGAGAATTATTCAAAACGGTATTCAAAAGCATAACTGTAGACAATGGGACAGAATTTGCCTATTGTGAAGAACTGGAGAGATCCGCAATAGGAGCAGGAAAGAGAACAAAGATGTATTACTGTCATCCATATAGCAGCTGGGAAAGAGGGACAAACGAAGTCACAAACAAAATGGTGCGGAGAAAAGTCCCTAAAGGAACGAATTTTGATGATCGAACGGCTGAGGACATCTAGGAGGTTGAAAACTGGATAAATCAATACCCACGGCGTATCCATGGGTATAAATCTGCAGCGGAAATGTTTGAGGAGGAATTGCAGAGAATTAGCTAATATATTTCAGCTACAGAATCTCAGACGGCCGGCATGAACCTGGCGGCCTTATTAGAATGCTATCACAAAAGAAAGAGGATATGATAGGAAATAGAAAAGAAACAAATTCTACAAAGAACACGCACCTGTTTTGTGCAAAATAACGATATTGAATTTTTGTCGAAAAAAAGGTTGAAATTTTTATTTCTTAGATTTTAAGGGTTTAGACTTGACAAAGAAGGTAAAAACCTATATAACATATGTAGGGTAAGGGGCGTGTCAGACCGCGTGGATACGCAGAATAAACCTAGCAAAGAGACAAAATGCCGGGGTGTTCCGGGAGTATATTTTACAGGAGGACGTAAGTCATGAATAAGACAGAATTAGTAGCTGCAGTTGCAGAACAGGCAGATATTTCAAAGAAAGATGCAGAAAAAGCATTAAAAGCATTTGTTGATGTTGTTACAGAAGAAATGAAAAAAGGTGAAAAAGTTCAGTTAGTAGGATTCGGAACTTTCGAAGTAAGCGAAAGAGCTGCAAGAGAAGGAAGAAATCCACAGACTGGAAAAACTATGAAGATCGAAGCTTGCAAGGCTCCGAAATTCAAAGCAGGAAAAGCTTTAAAAGATGCTGTTAATGCATAATTTGTAGAACATTGTAACCTAAAAAAATTTTTTTGAAAAAAGTCATGAAAATGTACAAAATCAAAACAGAACTTAAAAAAATTTTTTATGAAATCTTTTAAAAATGTACAAAATTATGATTTCTATACTTGGGTTATAGAAAAGAAAATTGCATAACGAATTAAAACCGTAGTCCAAAAGACTACGGTTTTTTATCGCTTAAAATGAAATGATTTAGTTTTCGTCGTTGCCCTCGGCAGTATAAGCAAGGTTCCCTATCCCGTTTTTGGAACATCAAACGAATACTTGGGGACATAAGATATTTGTGCTGAGGATTAGTTTTGCAGTTAAACCAAAATTTATAATTGGATGTATCGAATACGTCATAAGGTGATTTGGGTAATAGATAATTTGCTATTTCGTCCATTTCTGCTATTAAATCAGGGTGTTTATCCCCAAAAGAATTATAACCAGGCATTACAATTCGATTATTACAATATGGACAATCATAGCCATTGATCATTTCATATGCAGAAGCATTATAGTCATAATTACAATTTGGACATCTCCAAATGAATGATGTCTTTGTATTTGGGAAAACCAAATCAGTGTTGTGGGTATCAATAGGGGAAAGCAAGTTTGCTATAGTTGGATAAACAGCTTTTAATGACGTTTTGCCAGGTATTGCAAGCCGCTTTTCACAATAGGAGCATCCTCTTTCATTATTAATTATTGAGTGTATTGTATCTTGATAATCTCTTCCACAATCAAAGCAATGCCAGAAATAATATCCCGATGCATTGTAGAATACTTCATCTGCTTTTCGTTTATTAGAATCGGCCCAGTACTTTGAATAGTCTGGATAAACTGCAGCAAAGGAGTTTTTATCAGGAATTAGTAAGGTCCTATTGCAGATAGGACATTTCCCCTGACCTTCATGACGAAGATGAAATGAAGCATTCCAGTGATAACCACAGTCCCTGCATATCCATTTGGCGGAATCTTTACAGTTTGGAAAAGTATTGTATGGATCAATTATATTTTGGGGATCATACTCATCCATGTGTTCTGGATGTAGTTCGGCAAAACTTTCGCCTTTTCGAAGCCTGCTTTTTGAACAATAAGGGCAACCGTGTGTAGAATATTGATAGGACGCTCTCATAGAATTTAGCGTAGAGTCAAATGTTTCGCCACATTCCAGGCAATCCCAGTAATAATATGTATCAAAAATAGCCTTTTTCCCTCTTATAGAGTCAAGAGGAATATGATTAAGATCTTCCCTATACATTTTAGCTAATAATGGAAATTCCACGGAATAAGGAATTTTGCGGAATGAGCCATTACTACATTTGGAACAAGGAACCAAACGGTATGATCCATCATCGTTCTTTTTTATTCTTTTGCCGATAGCTGAATCCCAGCCATTTCCACATTTCGGACATTTAAAATGGGCGCGTATTTTTGAAGATTCACCCTCTTCGTAAATATTGATTCCCTGTTTGGCGTTGTAGTAAAAATCATAAATTTCAGCTAACTCTGGACAAAGTGTAAGTACATCATTTTTGTTTTTTATAACAGGTTTGTGAGTACCTTCGCAAAATGGACAAGTAATGTTGCTGTTCATGCGTCCTTTTATTTGGGAGGTCCATTCATATCCACACTTTTTACAATGCCAATCTGCATCTTCCTCTAAATAAGCGGATGTTAGATTGGGATCAAGATTCCTTGCTTTGTTTTTCTTAAAGTCCCAATATTTGAGGAGTTTAGGAACAGATGAAACTGGTGTGAATTTATTTTTGAGAATATTGATATAACAAATCCGGCATCCACTGAAAGAGTAATTGTCTTTTTTCCCCCTGACTCGAGAAGAAAGAGGAGAATCCCATTCGTTTCCGCAATCGGGACATTTCCAGCTGATCATGATATTTTGGTCCCTTAATGGAATTGAGTAAATATCTATATTTTTATTTTTATTGAAGTCGTAAAATTTTTTAGACTCAGGAATAAGTGTAAATACGTCAGTAACTCCTTTGCGTATTACAAGCTGAAGTTCGCAACATTTACACTTTCCGGTGCCTCTTGCTTGGGCTCTGATATCCGTAGTCCAATCGTAGCCACAGTTTTTGCAGATAAAGTGCGCAGAATCTGTTGAGTTGGATTTGGTAGATGCAGGATTCATTGGATTTTTGCTGTCCCAAAACCGAGAAATGGTCTCTACTTCAGAACAAAAAGGGACATCGGATTTTTTCCTTTTTACAGTATTGTAATGAGGGCAGCCTGTAGCAATATATCCACCGTTTCCATCTTTTTTTACTTGTGTTCTTAGCGAGGAAGACCATTTTCTTCCACAGACATCACATTTATAGTTTACATGAAGCGAAGAATCGAGTCCTTGTTTATATATTTTTTCAAAATCATTTTCTTCATCGAGAAAATCATCGAGACCATTTACAAGTGTAAGGATATCGTTGATTCCGCGGCAGATAACCTTATTCGATTCATGACAAGGACATTTTCCAGAACTCTTATATCTGGTTTTGGGCGGGACCGACCAACTATATCCACAGTCAGGACATCTCCAATGTTTGGGAATTTTACAGCTTGCAGCCACATTTTCAGGGAGTTCTTTATTCAGTTTTTGATCCCACATTTTTAACATATGTGGAATGTCTGCGACAGTAAATTTAATTTTAGCCATAGTTATTTATCCAATTCATCAAATAATCCTTTAATAACGTTACTTTTCATTTTTGAAGCCTTTTTAATATTAGTAGTAGAAGTAATCAGGTTGTTTTCCAGAATTTCGTCTTTAAGCAATGTTTCTGTTTTTCGAATAGCTCCTTCTTTAACCAGTAATTCATTTGCAATTTCTGGATAAATATAGGTTTCGATAACAGATTTATATGCGCTCAAATCAGAATGGAGTATTTTCATTTCGGCTTTGTATTCAGTAAGCAGATTCTCAAGTTCTGTAATTTTTGTAATCAAAGCGTTAGTATTTTCTTTTTCCTGCTCATACTTTTCTTTTAGCTTTTTATATTTTTCAATGTGATAAAATGCAGAATCAGCAATTTTTTTGTAGTAACAGTCTCGTTCTGTTATTGCACTGATAAGCTTATCTCTGGAACGGTTGGAATCTACTAATGCAGCAGCATCTATTGTTTGATAAGATTCAATTGTTATATAATCATCATCGTTAATGGCTTTTTTTAGTTCCTCTATATATTCCATAGCAACTGGAGTGCGTCTTAACGTAGTAGCTGGATAGTCAGGATATCCGTGACGGTTTATGTATTTGACAATTTCGGAAGCTTTAAGCTTTTTTATATTGGCGTTGCATTCTTCGTAGAAATATTTTTTGATCAATTCCAGAAGAACACGATCTTCAATATATTTCGGACGTGCCATTTAATTCTCCTCCTTTTCGAGCATAAATTTTTGCGCAAGATATGATTGGTATGCATAGTTACTTGAATTGAGCCTTAAAAGAGCTTCTTGTATATTTTCTGTATTTCCTTTTTCTTCCATTACTGATTGCACTGCAAGAAGCAGTAATTTACAATCTTGTTCGATGTGATGTTTGTAAATGTCATCTCCAGAAAAGTAGGAGAGACCATTCCTGCGATGGTAAGTGCATTCTTCACAATAGCCTATTTCTCCATTAGGACCAATAGCCTGAAGACAGTCTTTTTCAGAGTAGTTTTTATAATGTTTAGAATAACAAAGAGAGCCATCGGATAGTGTTGCTGGTATGCCGACAGGAGGCAATTTTTTCATATGACTTAATTTGTATTGTGTGTGATCGCTAATCATTTTGCGATATTGTCTATAAGTCTTACATTCAATAAAAGAGACTACATTGGAATAATAATGACTTGCCATTTCAATATTTGTGTGTCCACCAAGAAGCATAGCGGTTACAGGGGTAGCACCTTCTTCTATAAGATTGAAAAATGCAATATGTCTGGCATCACCAAGATGTATGTATTGAATTTCCCTATTATCATGGTTAATAGCTTCATGATTATAGTAAACAGTGTATCCGTATTTGTCCTGAATGATTTCTTTATAGAAATATTTCAGAATAGTATTCATGTTTACATAAGTCAGAAATCGGCTGTCAGAATGCTTTTTTTGTCCCCACTTTTTGTAATGAGGGTCAGTAACAAACAAAGTATTCAACTCTGTGTCTTCATACTTTTCTGTCTCTTTTATATATGTTTCAATCAATATTCCAATATGATTTGGAATTGGTTGCGGAACAGTGAGATATGCATCTGCTATTTTATGGGAAAGATTACCATTTTTACCGCCTTTTAATTGATTGCGCCTTAATTTTAGATTATATCTTCCCTGAGAATCATGAAAAAGACAATTTCTTTCAAGAAGCAGGAACTCTCTGGGACGTAATGGAATAATGGTGGTTAGTATCCACCAAATATATAAAGGATAATAAAAAATTCTATCATCTTTTGAGATATCACTTTTCCAGTAGTTTTCTAAAATCTCCCCAAAGTCCAGATACGAGTCAAAATCAGCTAGTTCGCGTTGATTAGAACCTTTGTTAGAATGAATATCTATATAAGCATCTAAAGATTGGATGAGATGGTTCAGGTTTTCAAAATTTTCTTCCGTGATAAGCAGGGAGAGAAAATCAGATAACCGATTTGCTGAATAAAGTTTTATATTAGCCATTTCTCCACAAATATCGTTATAATCGGTTTCTATTAAGTGCTTTATATCAAGAAGGGTGTCTTCAATGCTGATAAGTACATTTTTCCCGAAAATGGATATACAGTAGGTTTTAGCAAAATCAATGAATGCATCAAAAGGAAGGTTAAAAATAAACTCATATTTTTCGTATGCAAATCGGTTAAAATTGAAGTATAATCCTACATTGGCATATTCATTTGTTGTGTACCAGATATTATCATTAAAAGAGCAGTCTGTTTTTATAACACCAGCAGTCTGATACTCAAGGAATCGTTCTTTTGCAAAAGAAATAGACAAGGAATCTAACTCTACAAAATTGAAGGTTGAAGAAAATAAATTTTCGGCAAGATTAATATTCATTATGTATTCTCCTTTATAAGTGTTTCGTAATCATTAAAAACGTCTTCCCCATATAATTCCCGTATTGTTGTTAGCATTTCATCCATTTTTGGAAGGACAATATTTTGGAGAATGTTTTTATATTTAGCCTTTTCCAGAGAATCTTCAGAGGAAAGAAACAGATTTTTAATTCTATTGTACTCAGTGACCATCAGGAATAGGGTAGATCTAGTACAGATATCATATTCACACCCAATACATAGCCGTTTTTGACCATAAGGACAGGATTTTTGAAGGGCAGACATAAGACAAGAACAATCTCCTTGTTTTGAAAATGCCTCACCAGATCCAATTCTGTGAAGTACAGATAAAATATCTGTTTCGTCTGTTATAAGTTCATTCAGCAACTTCTGAGCAACTTGGCGATTATTATCTACAATAGTTACAACGGATTCTATTTCTTTTGGACTTAAATCCATGGTTTTTATAATTTTTGTTTGTTTTTGTGGAGTAAGTCTGTTAAATTTTTCGCCTAGAGCCATTTTAAGAAGCAGAGATGCCATGAATGAAAAAACACCACGCTCAAGTAATTCAAAGGCGACAAATTCCGGGGTAAGATTATTGAGTTTTGCATCTTTTAGGTATTCAAAAGTTGTCTGGGCAAAATCACCGTAGGAACCTTTATGGCTTCTTGCAAGCGCTGCAAGATAATATCCTTTGACATGGATTTCGTTTCCTTCCAAGGATTCGTTTTCGTCAGCAATCATGCATATATCTTGAAGGAATGATTTTGTGGCAGATCGAGATCGAAAATCGTTATGTAAAAATAAATCTCCAATTTCTTCCCCCATATATCGACTGATTTCTTGATAAGTATTTATTTTCCGAATAATAGGTTCTTCTGGTTTTCCGATAATATTCCGATGTGCCTGAGCAAGGGCAAATAGTTTGCCTATCAATACTTCACAAGAGGTAGGAATATCAAATGTAATAGGAACTATATTTCCGGAAGACTCAGTTTTGTTTGGCGTTAATGGGAGCCAACTCATACGTTTGGTGATGGATAAGAGAACTCCTCGCGCATCGTTGTTTGTAAAAGTGTCATTCTTGATTTTTTCAAGTACTTCTTCGGCAGAATAAGGCAAAAGGGGATGGTAGATTCGTTCCATGTCAGTAAGGCGTAGTGGTCTTATGAAATGAAGTGCTAAATATAACCAGGTATCAGTATAATTTTTGGAGTCTGCAGCTTTTTGAAGCATATTGTTATCTTGAATATAGTCGTCAACAAATAGGTAATACAGAAGTTGGATATAATCATCAAAGCTATAAGCCTGCTTTTGAATGTCCATGGTATATCTATTGCTTAATACATAATCTTTTTGATATGTTGTTTTATAGTTTGATTTCATCCAGGAGAGAAAGAACGTAAATGCATCTCCATGGGCTTTTATTAAGTCAAATGTCGCATGTGAAATTAATTTTTCTAATTCAATGTCGGTATATAGGAACAAATCTTTTGTAAGGCGATAGAGCATAAAGTCTGTCAGATGATATCTGAATTCTTCATTTATCGTTTCTTTTCCTGTGTTTAACTCATGAATAAATTTGTCAAAGAGTCTGGCTGTCTCTGGAAACTTAGTGGAAAATTGTTCATATAATGTTGAGTAGGTATTGTCTGCAAAACTAAGGAGTACATTGGTAAAGTGTTCTATTTGAATATCTGAGAGCATAATTTTTCCATGTTCCATAACGATGTTTTCATTAAACCACTCATTGTCCACGAAAAAGGTTACAATAGATTCCAATGATGCGCTTATATTGAGTTCCTTTATAAATTCTTTAAATTCTTTCATTGTGTTTCCTTTTTGCTGCCCAGAGGGTGTAGTTAAATGTTTCATTGTTTATTTTGGAGTATTGCTTTTCAAGATCTCCTTTGCTATTTATATAAGTCAGAGCGCTTTCGGGGGATGTGTCGCCTCTATATTTCATTAAAATGCCTGGGTTTTCTATTCCAGAAAGTACAAGCTGAACGGTGAACCAGTGTCTGAACACATGTGGTGAAAGAGAACGCTCCATAAGGGTTTGCCCGTAAAGGACTAGCTCCGGATCTCCAGTGCTAAGGTAAATAGGAATCATTTCACTTTTGATGATTTCACGGAATTTTAAGTAATAGCTATTATAGGTTAGGGCTTTCCCTTGCTTGTTTACGGAAAATGGACCATATTCTGCTTCATATGGCTTGCTTTCCATATATTCAGCATAAATGTCGTAAGCATTTTTATAAGCGGTAAGAAAAATGTCAGGGACACGAGCAGTACGTTCTTTTTTAATTCCGCCTACTGACAAAAGATCACTTCTAAGGTTAAGTTCATTATTTAAATCTATAGAAACACCGCGAAGCTCGCCACCTACTGTTTGGATTCTTATTCCGGCTCCTAAATTCGAATCTTCACGCCTTACATTACATGCTTCAGAAGGACGTAATCCTGCAAATGCCTGATGCATGACAATACCAAGGAGATCTTTGTGATTTGTTGCAATGTGGTCAAATAAAATGGTGAAAGCTTTATTCGGAATATCCCTATAAATAGGAACTTTGGTGTTTGCAATATAATTGACTTCAAATTGTGGAATTATTTTTTTTACCACTTTTCCATATTTAGTACGCACAGTAATATATTTGTAGAGATCTTCTGTCCGTATTTTACATCCAGATTTTTTGTCTTTCGTAAGGTTGATATAAAAATCAAGTATAGATTTTACACATTTTTCTACGGTGGTTTTGCTTCGATGTACATATTCATCGTCTTCAGGAAGTTCGTGCATTCCATAAGCGTTTAGAAAATGTTTTCCAGTATCTACCGTTAATTCAGAAAGACTATTTATTCCTTCTGTGAAAAATGCATAGTTTAGAAATTTGCAGATGAAAATAAATCTATTATTTCCATTTTCATTAAACTGTTTTATTTTCCTGTTTGGATTTTTGGCATATTTATGAAAATCTGTGAATGTTTTTGTCCCATCAGAATGACAAAGGACAATAAATTGTTTTGTTATTAGCAGATTATTTCCATATGCAAAATTATGCTTATATGTTGAGAAACGTTCTGTCTTATCCATAGAATCCTCCTAAAAATGAAGACAGAAAATAGAGTTGCCAAGACTTTTTTTCTATGCTATAATACATATAGTTGTAAAAAAAGGCAACAAAAAACTAGAGCACTAAATCCGAAACCGCCAAGTAAAGGAAAGGTGCTTTTTTTCTGTCTTAAATTGTGTTGAGAAAATTATAGCACACGGAACGTATGTTTGCAATAAGCTGTTTTTTCTGAAAAATAGGAAAATTTGGTTAAGATTCTTGATAATTTGAGAAACAAGTTTTGCATAAAATTGTGATATTAAAGAAAGTTTATTAAAAAAATATTGATTTGTATTGGAAAGAAAATTATGATTTGGGTATAACGATAGATTATCAATTATTGACGGGAGAGCGAGATTATGAGATTGGATAAGTATTTAAAAGTTTCAAGATTGATTAAGCGAAGAACGGTTGCTAATGAAGCATGTGACGCTGGCCGAGTTATGGTAAATGGAAAGGTGGCAAAAGCTTCCAGCGACATCAAAGTAGGTGATGTGATAGAGATTGCATTTGGACAGAAAGCGACAAAGGTAAAAGTATTAGATATTCAGGATACTACCAAAAAGGATGCTGCAAAAGAATTGTTTGAATATATTTAATTACACCACTTTACAACTTTTAAAAATAGTACCCTTGTTGCTGAAGCAGCCTTTTTAGGGTATTGATGAATGGGATTGATTTTATACAGTTTTCGATATTTTTCACGAAATGGGCATAAAATACCTGTTCCCGTATCTGACTGCTCAATATAAAACGGAATTCCTGTACACTTATATTCTGATATTTTTTTAAGGTTGCATCCTGGTATGGCAGTATTTTCATGGCACAGTAGGAAATGTTGATTAAGTTGACCAGCAGCTCAATTCCTTTTCTGCTCCGTATTCGATAGCAGCATAATGACCAAAAGGTTTTCTGTTCATAGTAGCTTACCTCGATGTTCCATCGGAATCCATAAAGAAATAACGGGATATATTTCATCCATTCACTTCCGGTCTGATTTAAGGGAGTTTTTTCCTGCCATGCACAGAACATGGTGAGCTGTTCCGGAAAAACTGTACTGAAGAAAAGCCTTCCGACACTGCCTGTATTTCCTGTGGAAGTAACAAAAGCAAGCACTTCACGTTCACCAAATATATTTGAAAGAACACGGCGTACGCCAATATAATAATCGCCGATTTTTTCCTCAGAAAAGGAAAAGTCATCTTTTATAGACAGCCGTTTCCCATGTTTTGGAGGGCGTCCCCTTTTTCCGCTTTTGGGCGGTGCAAGGTCATAAATAACAGAATCATTCCGTGCATTGCAGATGATATCCAGGTTTTCATATTCGTCAACCATACGCACAAGATTCTTTTTTGCATACCAGCTGTCACATAGAAGAATGACATTTTTCACACCGGAAAGGGATGGCATGACCTGATGCACCAGGGAAGCCGCAAGGTCCAGTTTGGAGGCTTCTTTCTTTTTCCAGATACGGTAACCTAAAGGCAGGGACAGATAGACGGATTTATTCCCCTTCCAAATTTGAGAGAAGAAACTGTGCTTTATTTGCGTTTGATGGAAATTCATCGATAGCGAATCTTGTGCAGGAGGCACGTAATGGAAAAGGAAGAGCAAGAATTTTTATTTATCCAAAATCTGCTATGCTGAAGGCAAAAGCAGCATCGTTACAAGGCTATGTAACAATGAATGCCAGTGCAGAGGAAGTCATAGAGAAGATACATGAAATAGAAGAAAATATTGGGACAAAATTGTAATTACAGAAAGGATGGTATTATTATGGAAAATCATGAATTAGTATGTTATTGTGACAATGTAACAAAAGGAGAAATTATTGCGGCAATGGAACAGGGAGCTAAGACATTGGCAGATATTAAACGAATGACAGGAGCTTGCTGCAGTTGTAAATGTGCAGAAATGAATCCAAGTGGTAAATGCTGTGCACAGGATATTGCACTTGTAATGAGAGAGTATATACTGAGCAAAAAGGAAGAAATAGAATAGATTTTCGCCAAAACTATTGTAATTCAGTCTATTTTTTGTATAATAATCACCACTTTACAACTTTTAAAAATAGTACCCTTGTTGCTGAAGCAGCCTTTTTAGGGTATTGATGAATGGGATTGATTTTATACAGTTTTCGATATTTTTCACGAAATGGGCATAAAATACCTGTTCCCGTATCTGACTGCTCAATATAAAACGGAATTCCTGTACACTTATATTCTGATATTTTTTTAAGGTTGCATCCTGGTATGGCAGTATTTTCATGGCACAGTAGGAAATGTTGATTAAGTTGACCAGCAGCTCAATTCCTTTTCTGCTCCGTATTCGATAGCAGCATAATGACCAAAAGGTTTTCTGTTCATAGTAGCTTACCTCGATGTTCCATCGGAATCCATAAAGAAATAACGGGATATATTTCATCCATTCACTTCCGGTCTGATTTAAGGGAGTTTTTTCCTGCCATGCACAGAACATGGTGAGCTGTTCCGGAAAAACTGTACTGAAGAAAAGCCTTCCGACACTGCCTGTATTTCCTGTGGAAGTAACAAAAGCAAGCACTTCACGTTCACCAAATATATTTGAAAGAACACGGCGTACGCCAATATAATAATCGCCGATTTTTTCCTCAGAAAAGGAAAAGTCATCTTTTATAGACAGCCGTTTCCCATGTTTTGGAGGGCGTCCCCTTTTTCCGCTTTTGGGCGGTGCAAGGTCATAAATAACAGAATCATTCCGTGCATTGCAGATGATATCCAGGTTTTCATATTCGTCAACCATACGCACAAGATTCTTTTTTGCATACCAGCTGTCACATAGAAGAATGACATTTTTCACACCGGAAAGGGATGGCATGACCTGATGCACCAGGGAAGCCGCAAGGTCCAGTTTGGAGGCTTCTTTCTTTTTCCAGATACGGTAACCTAAAGGCAGGGACAGATAGACGGATTTATTCCCCTTCCAAACAGGAACACACAGCATAATACTGACAAAGCAATGTCCGTTCAGATAATTTGAACCGTTGTGTGCAGCATGGTCGAACAGAATGGAAACATCTTCAAATTTCTTTCCGAATTTTGAAATCATGGTATCGTCAATGCACAGAAAGACAGGCTGCAGCTTTAAGGAATCGGGTATGAGCTTCAAAGCCATGGAAGCAGTTACATTCATAAATCTGGAATAGTCTGCCTTTGCATAGGAACAGGCGTAATAAAATGCATTCAGTGATTTTTCCGTAATACCGGAAAGAAAATGCTGATACAGGAAGCGAATGGAATCAGCTGATTCCATTGCCAGCATGGAAAGCACTAACAGAAACAGTGTTTCGATGGTTGGCACAGAAAAAGTTTCAAAATAAATGTAAAAATATCGATAAAGTCTACCAATTAATTTTTTTTCGTTGTATAATAAGTCTGACGTACAGAACACCTCTTTCGTGTATTTTTGTGTGCAAACTTATTATACAACAAGGTGGGCTGTACGTCATTTTTTATTTAAAAAGTTGTAAAGTGGTGTTTAATTATATAGATGTCCAGAATAATAAGGTGATTTTTACGAAATGATTTGTAAAAAGTTATAATAAAAGCTACAGGCATTAAATAGACCTGTAGCTTTATTTTTTGAATTCAATAATATCGTTTGGAGTGCAGTCTAAGATATCACACAGACGTTCTAAAGTATATACAGTAATTCCGGCATCATGCTTTAAATTGTTTATAGTTCTTGGATTGATTCCATATTTGTTAATTAGCGCATAAGTACTAATGCCTTTTGTTTTGAGAGTTTTCCATAGCGGATCATAACTAATCAATTGTTTTTTACATCCTTCCATAGCTGATATACTTCATTATCGGAAGATAATAATTGCTTGAACATACTGAAAAATGTAACTATAATAAATTCAGGGAATGAATAATAGAAAGATTTGTAGAGGTTAGAGGAGTGCTTATTATGAGTGATAAAAATCTTTTGTGGCAAGAGGGAATGCAGAGATTTCTTGTAGAAGCTATGATGTTGACGGATGAACAGAATGCAGCTATAGATCATCGAATTCCGATGACGCAAGCGATATTTGATGATATTTTGGATAAATGTGAAGAAGTGGGAGAATTTGCTGATCCATTGTTTTTTTATATGTTGGAAGAATATAAAGAATTTATGGTTTTTCGTGCAAATAAAATTTGGGAAGAATTAAAAGATGATTAGGGCAAAAATCAATTTGACGAGTTTGAATAATAAATACTGTCATTAGAAAAGAGATCGGTAAATACTGGTCTTTTTTGTTTAAAAAAGAGATTAACATATATAGTTAAACTTAAGTAAAAAGTAATCCTACAGAATTAGAACTTACAACTACAGGCACTGTATGTTTGCAGACAAATTTGATATACTTTGGGACGGATAGGTATTTAATCAAGAGAAGGGGACTGTTTTTATGCAGTCCCTTTTTCTAAAGTTGAAATATATTGGCTTAATAGATCTAAGGGGAGAATAATAGCTGCCATGGATAGAGTGGAAGAAAATGTAAAATTACTAATATCTGTTAGGGAAGCAAGCAAAATGCTTAGTATATCAGAAAAACAGATGCGTAATCTTTCGTATGAATTGAATTTACAGGTACGTATTGGAAGACGAGTGTTGATTCACAGGAAGAAGTTAGAAAAGTGGATTGACAGGCAGGTTTCGTAAGATCCACATGTGTTCTTATAATTGTGAGTTGATTGGAGGGAACAGCATGAAAACAGAAAATGGTAATCAGGAAATAGAGGTTGAGATATATTTGGTATCTGATATTCAGAAAAAGCTGAGATGCAGTAAAAATAAAGCTTATGAAATTGTAAAAAAAGGGTATTCGGAGAGATTGTTTAGTGTGATCAAAATTGGAAATGAATATCGTATTTCACGAAAATCTTTTGATTTTTGGCTTGATAATCAGCATCTTATGAATCGAAATCAATAGTTTAATGGATATCATTAAAGAATATAGGTAATAAGGGGGGAGTGTAGTGGATCTGAGTATGGTAGGCCTCCGAATACGCGAGATAAGAGTAAGCAGAAATCTTACGCAGGAAGAGTTAGCTGAACTGGCAAATATAAGTGTGAATCATATAAGTGCATTAGAGAGAGGTGTTAAAAACGCAAAATTAAGTACATTTGTTGCTATTGCAAATGCATTACAAGTATCGTCAGAGGCATTATTGATAGATGTAATTCCATACTCTTTAAACGGTGTTGTAAGTGAATTGCTTGAAGATTTGGAAAAGCTTTCATCGAGTGAACAGAAGAAGATTCTTAAAGCTGTTAAAATCCTGATTGAATAAATTTTGAATATAAAAAAATAATATTGTGTCGATAATAAGAGCTTCATCACTAGAGCTATCAGTGGTGAAGCTTTTCTGATAAATAGCATACTATGTGTTTTATGAAACTGGATGATATTTTTGGAACCTGGTTCCATTTTTACACTTAATGTGTTTTAAAGAATATGAAGATCTTAGATTTATAATGTACATTTCTGTTTGCAATATATATACGATAGTATGAGGACTGGGGTGGAAAATATACAAAATAAATTTGTTTTCAAATTGTATATTTTTCGGATAATGTATATTTTTTATAAATGTACAAAACATCAATTATCCTTGCAGTTATAACGTTTCTTACTGTTTCTTAATAATGTACAAAAATTTTAAGTTTTAACATTTTTGAAAAATGGCGCAGTCTGAAAAGGGCTGCGCTTTATTCATATTACGGGAAGGGAAAATCAAAATGAGACTTGATAAATTTTTAAAGGTGTCCCGCCTGATCAAACGGCGTACCGTTGCAAATGAAGCCTGTGATGCAGGAAGAGTCCTGATCAATGGGGCGGTAGCGAAGGCTTCCACGAAAGTAAAAAAAGGTGATATCATTGAGATCCAGTTTGGAACCAAGACTGTAAAGGCAGAGGTTCTGGATCTGCGAGATACGACTAAAAAAGAAGAGGCAGCAGATTTATTCCGTTATCTTTAAAGTTCCGGAACATCTGAAAAGATGTGGTTTGAGATTGTTCCGGCAGCGGATCCGAGGCATATTTACCAGATATTATTCATACAATAACTAGAAAGACAGTATAGGAAAGGTTGGGATTTGTATGGAAGAGAGACAGCTGGTAAAACCTCAGAATCACAGGCTGGTTATCAATAACCGGAAGACAGGTACAGTAACGGGAGTGCTGGACGTTCTTTCTTTTGATTTAAATGAAATCCTGCTTGAGACAGAGCAGGGAATGCTGATGGTAAAAGGTACGGACATGCATGTAAACCGGCTGAATCTTGAAAAAGGGGAGGTCGACCTGGCAGGCAATATTGACAATATTTCTTATTCGGATATCCATTCGGGAGCAAAAGCCGGAGAAAATCTGTTGTCAAAACTGTTTCGGTAGGAGGAGAAAAAATGTCTGGTATCGGAACTGAGATCAGGGTTTTCTGCTATGCAATCCTGACCGGTGTCCTGATTGTGGCAGTCTATCTGTGGATCAGGGTTTTGCGCAGACTGGTTGCTCACAGACTGTGGCTGATCAATCTGGAGGATGCCTGTTACTGGGCAGGAATTTCCGTTTATACTTTTGTGCAGATCTATCATACGAGTGATGGTGTTCTGCGGTGGTATATCGGACTGGGGATTGCGCTCGGATCAATCGGGATGGCGCTGCTTTCAGCTGTCTTTGTAAGAGCTTACAAAAAGATTTCTACACGAATTTGTGAAAAAAGAGTAAAAAGAGTTGATAAATCTGATTAAAAACGGTACACTGTAGAAGACTAAATGGGTTTGGTAGTAAGAAGCTATACAAGATCAACTGATAGCGAAAGGTGAATAGATTAGATGGGAAGCTTAAAGAAGAACCGGAAAAAGCGTCCGGGGAGCGGGCTTCAGAAGCACAAAAGAAGTATTGTTGCGATTACCGCAGTTATTATATTATTATGTGGCATGGTTATTGTACATGGGATGGCGCTCAAAAAGAGCAATGATGCATATAAGGTGCAGGAAGAAGAACTGCAGACACAGATCGATGCGGAAAAAGAACGCTCAGAAGAAATTAATAAACTGAAAAAATATGTAGGAACAGATGAATACATCGAGGAAGTCGCCAGAGAGAAGCTGGGACTTGTAAAGGAGAATGAGATTCTGTTCCGCGCACAGCAGTAACGTAAGAAAAGCTTTGGGAAGAAAATATCCCGAAGCTTTTTTCATTCATAGAAATTTAGAGGGTGGTGGCAAATGGAGGTTAAATACAGAGAGGAGCAAGTGATCACAAGTCCATATGTAACGCAGGCAGATAAAATGGCAGTGTCGCTTCGGCATCTGGCAGACAGGTTTCTGAAAATGGAGCCGAAAAAGCAGTGTTTTACACCCGAAGAAATGACAGAAATGTATGATCGGATTACGGAAAAGGTGTGCAGAGGATGCAGCAGGAAATCAGAGTGTCTGGAGAGAAAGAAGGCAGAACACTGGCAGCTTTTTTATGATCTTTTGTGTACGATTGAAGGATATGGTGCAGAACTGAATAAAGAGATGAAACAGCATCTTCAGAGGGAATGTATTCAGGCACCACGGTTTTTACGAGAATCACTGGAAACTTTCCAGGAGGCAAAAAGGATTCTGGTGTGGAATAATAAGATGGTACAGAGCCGTGAGGGATGTGCGGCACAGCTGGATTCTTTTGCGGACATGCTCTGCCATGTGACGAGAGATCTGGATGCGAGTATCTTTACGGATCCGCCGCTTGCAAAAAAGGTTGCGCAGCATTTCAAAAAGGCAGGGATCCGGATGCTGAGTTCCGTTTTTTTTGTGGATGAGCATGGCAGATATGAAATTCATGTAACGGTAAAAAGTGAGAAGGGAAACTGTATCCCAACCAGAAAAGCGGCAGAGCTTTTATCAGTATGTACTAAGAGAAGGATGTGCCCGGCTCAGAACGAGAGGCAGGTTCTGGGACAGGAGTATGAAACTATTGTATGTGTGGAAGGACCGGGATATTATGTGCTGCAGGGTGTGGCAAAAATGGGAAAAAACGGACAAAAGATATCTGGTGACAGTTTTCTTATGAAGACACTTCCGGGTGGAAAAGAGGCGGCAATTTTGTCAGACGGAATGGGATCTGGTGAGAGAGCGCTACAGGAAAGCGGGATGCTGGTAGAAATGCTGGAAGAGCTTCTTGGAGCAGGATTTCCTGTGGAAACTGCACTTTCCATGATCAATACGGCTCTTGTTATGGGACGGGAAGAGGTTCGCTTTTCTACGGTTGATATGAGCATTTTTGATCTCTATAATGGAAAATGTGAGTTTGTAAAAGCAGGAGCGGCAGTGACATTTCTGCGGACTAAAGACGGGGTGGAGCATATCCGTTCGGAAAGTCTTCCGCTGGGGGTAATCCAGAGACAGCAAAGTGAAAAGGAAACCAGACAGTTGGAATCCGGAGATGTGGTGGTCATGGTATCGGACGGGATCCTGGATGCGCTTCCGGCAGGAGAGCAGGAGCATTTACTGGATCTGATGATTGGGGGAAGTCCGCTGGAGAATCCGGAGGAACTGGCGAATTATATTCTGGATAAGGTGCTGGAGCTGGCGGCCGGAAAAGCAGGAGATGATATGACAGTCCTTGTGGCGGGAATCTGGAAGATGTGTTACAGTAGATAAAAGACGAGAGGAATTTATCATGTTAGAAAAAGTAGAGAACTATATCAGGCAGTGGAAGATGCTTGAAAAAGGAGATAAAGTTGTCGTTGGTCTTTCCGGAGGGGCAGATTCTGTATGCCTTTTTCTGATACTGGAAGAGCTGCGAAAAAAGATCGGATTTGAGATCCTTGCGGTACACGTGAATCACGGGATCCGTGGGGAAGAGGCAAAAGCTGATGAAGAATTTGTAAAGACACTGTGTGAGAAAAAAGAAATCCCATGCAGGAGTGTTTCGGTGGATATTCCGAAAATGGCAGTGGAATACAGGATGTCAGAAGAAGAGGCGGGAAGGACTGCACGAAGGGAAATATTTGAGCAGGCAGCGGAAGAATGGGGAGGAACAAGGATCGCACTGGCACATCATCAGGATGACAATGCAGAGACATTTTTCCTGCATCTGGCCCGCGGCAGCGGACTTCGGGGACTCGGCGGTATATATCCGGTAAATGGGATGTATATACGGCCGCTTCTTTGCGTGGGGAGAAAAGAGATCGAGGATTATCTGAAAGGACGGGAGATGCCTTACTGCATTGATGCGACAAATATGGAAGATGCATATATGCGAAACCGCATCCGTAACCATGTGATTCCGTATTTTAAAGAAAATATCAATGAAAAAACCGTGGAGCATATGAACCGGTCTATGGATCAGCTTAGGGAGATCTGGGATTATATGGAACGGCAGACAGAAAGTGCATATCAGATCTGTACTGACCAAAATGGAGAAAAAATCTGCATCCATGCAGATGCATATCACCGACAGGAACGGCTGATCCGGAAAATGATTCTCCGGAAAGCATTGGCATTGGTGGCAGAACATGAAAAAGATCTGGAGCAGGTTCATGTAGAAAAGCTGGAGGGACTGTTTGAAAAGCAGGTTGGAAAAAGACTGGATCTTCCTTATGGGGTCTGTGCATGCAGAACCTATGAAGGGATTGAACTGAAGCGGAAAAAGAAGGACACGGAATTGGCAGAAGAAGAGAAAAATCTGGATCTGAAGCAGGTTTCGGGAAAGATATCTTACGGGAAATGGGAAATTTCCTACCGTATTTTTGAAAAAGAAGAATGCAGATGCCAGATCCCGAAAAAAACGTACACGAAATGGTTTGATTATGGTATAATAAAACAGAGTGTCGCTGTACGCACCAGAAGGGCTGGCGATTTTATTGTAATTGATGAAAGCGGAGGAAGGCAGAAGCTGAAATCCTATTTTATCAATAAAAAAATACCAGTGGCAGAACGTGCCGGAATTCCTCTGATCGCAGAGGGAAGCGAGATTTTATGGATTGTGGGCTGCCGGCAGAGCAAGGCATACCAGGTGACAGAGCAGACAACGAAAATATTAGAAATTACGATAAATGGAGGTACCTTAAATGGCCGAGAAAGTGAAAATGTTAATTCCGGAAGAAGAAGTAAATGCCAGAATTGAAGAACTTGGAAAAAAAATCAGTGAAGAATATGCGGGAAAGCAGGTTCATCTGATCTGTGTTTTAAAGGGTGGAGTGTTCTTTATGTGTGAGCTGGCAAAAAGGATTACAGTGCCGGTAACAATGGACTTTATGAGTGTCAGCAGCTATGGTGACGGAACCCAGTCCAGTGGAATCGTTAAGATTGCAAAAGATCTGGATGAGTCTCTGGAAGGAAAAGACGTAATTGTTGTTGAGGATATCGTAGATTCAGGACGTACTCTTTATTATCTGCTTGACATCCTTCGGAAGAGAGGACCGAAGAGCATGAAACTTTGTACACTTCTTGATAAACCGGATCGTCGTGTGCGCGATGTACATGTAGATTATGTCGGATTTAATATTCCGGATGAATTTGTGGTAGGATTCGGTCTGGATTATGCACAAAAATATAGAAACTTACCGTACATCGGAAGTGTAGAGATGTAACAGGTGGAAGGAGCAGGTTTTGAATAATAATAAGACAAGAGGAATCAGTGGTCTTTCGATTCTGCTCTGTGTTCTGGTGCTGGCAGGTGTGTACTGGTTTATGAGCCAGTCGGGTGTGCAGCAGACAGCATACACGTATCAGGATTTTCAGAAAGATCTGAAAAAAGAGAAGGTAGAAAGTGTAGAGGTCAAGCAGAACAAAGTCGCACCGACCGGGACACTGAAGATCCGGCTGAAGAATGATGACATCGAACAGCTTCATGTATCCGATGTCAACAGTGCAGAGGATCTGCTTGAATCTTATGACATTTCCTACAGTGTGGACAATGTCCCGCAGGACAGCTGGATGTCAACAACACTGGTTCCGATCATATTGATGGCAGGTATCATGGTATTTGTTGTGATGATGATGAATCGTCAGGGCGGATCGAATGCAAAAGCGATGAACTTCGGAAAGAGCAGGGCAAAGATGAGCACGCAGGAAGAAAACCATGTGACGTTTGCGCAGGTTGCCGGACTGCAGGAAGAAAAGGAAGAGCTTGCAGAGATCGTGGATTTCCTCAAGAGCCCCGGGAAGTATACGCAGGTAGGAGCCAGAATCCCGAAAGGTGTCCTTCTTGAAGGACCTCCGGGAACAGGTAAGACACTTCTTGCAAGAGCAATTGCGGGAGAAGCAGGTGTCCCGTTCTTTACCATTTCAGGCTCTGATTTTGTGGAGATGTTTGTCGGTGTCGGAGCATCCCGTGTAAGAGATCTTTTCGAGGATGCCAAGAAAAATGCACCTTGTATTATTTTTATCGATGAGATCGATGCCGTGGCAAGACGTCGTGGAACCGGTATGGGCGGCGGACATGATGAGAGAGAGCAGACGCTGAACCAACTCCTCGTAGAGATGGATGGTTTTGGCGCAAATGAAGGAATCATCGTACTTGCAGCAACCAACCGTGTCGATATTCTTGATCCGGCGATCTTAAGACCGGGACGTTTTGACCGTAAAGTCATGGTCGGCAGACCGGATGTAAAGGGACGCCTGGAAATCCTTCAGGTTCATGCCAAGGGCAAACCGCTCGGGGATGATGTGGATCTGGAACAGGTTGCGAGAACAACGGCAGGATTTACCGGAGCTGATCTGGAAAATCTTCTGAATGAGGCTGCGATCCTTGCAGCAAAGGATGGAAGAGTGTATCTGCAACAGGAGGATATCCGCAGAGCATTTGTAAAAGTCGGAATTGGTGCAGAGAAGAAGAGTCGTGTAATTTCTGATAAAGAGAAGAAGATCACTGCATTCCATGAAGCAGGACATGCCATCTTATTCCATGTACTTCCGGATGTAGGACCGGTGTACAGTGTGTCGATCATTCCTACCGGTGTAGGGGCAGCCGGATATACGATGCCACTTCCTGAAAAGGATGAGATGTTCAATACCAAAGGAAAGATGTTGCAAGATATTACCGTATCACTAGGTGGACGTGTGGCAGAAGAGCTGATCTTTGATGATATTACAACCGGGGCATCCCAGGATATCAAGCAGGCAACAGCATACGCCAAATCCATGGTAACGAAGTTCGGTATGTCGGAAGCACTTGGTCTTGTAAGCTATGGAGATGATAATGATGAAGTATTTATCGGAAGAGATTTTGGTCATACCTCCAGAGGTTATGGTGAACAGGTTGCCACAACGATCGACAGTGAAGTGAAGCGGATCATTGATGAATGTTATGACCGTGCAAAGACCATTATTAAAGAGCATGAAGCTGTTCTTTATAAATGTGCAGATCTGCTTCTTGAAAAAGAGAAGATTACAAGAGAAGAATTTGAAGCATTATTTGAAGAATAGAGGCTAGATTATGAAAAAAGAAGCATTGTTTTGTGATGGAACAGAGGCGTATGTGAGTCCGCCGGAACCGGAGGCAGGAGATGAACTTCAGTTGTGGTTCCGTACAGCAGCTCACGACGTAGATGAAGTCTATCTGGAAAACCGCGAACTATGCATTCCAATGAACAAAGTAATCTCAAATAAGGCATTTGACTTTTATGAAGTGAAATACAAATTAGAAGATAAACCATTCCGGTATCATTTTAAGATCAGATCAGGAAATGAGATTTGCTACTATAACAAATGGGGAGCAGAGAGCAAACTTGTGGATTATTATGATTTTAAAATCGTGCCGGGCTTTACGGCACCGGATTGGGCAAAAGGAGCGGTCATGTATCAGATTTATACAGACCGCTTCTGTAACGGCGACCCGGATAATGATGTACAGACGGGAGAGTACTTTTATATTGGAGAACAGGTTCAGCATGTAGATGACTGGTACCGGGATCCGCAGCCGATGGATGTACGGGAATTTTACGGAGGAGATATCCAGGGGATCATTGATAAACTGGATTACCTGCATGGACTTGGAGTAGAAGTTGTCTATTGTAATCCACTATTTGTATCACCATCTAATCATAAATATGACACACAGGATTACGATTATATTGATCCGCATGTCGGTAAAATTGAAGTCGATGAAGGAAGGCTTCTAGATCCGGGAGAAAATAACAATATCCATGCGGACCGTTACCGGACAAGAACTACCAGAAAAGAGAATCTGGAAGCAAGTAACCGGCTGTTCATCAAGCTGGTAGAAGAACTCCATAAGAGGGGAATGCGAATCATCATTGACGGCGTCTTCAACCATTGTGGTTCTTTCAATAAATGGCTGGACAGAGAGTTGATCTACGAGAGCGCCGATGGCTACGAAGTAGGTGCTTTTGTGTCACCGAAGAGTCCGTACCGGAATTATTTTCTATTCCACCGTACCGGGGAGAATGAATGGCCGGGCAATGGAAGCTATGACGGCTGGTGGGGACACGATACGCTGCCAAAGCTGAATTATGAAGATTCAAAAGAGCTGGAAGAGTATGTTCTTGGTATCGCAAAGAAATGGGTTTCACCGCCGTATAATGTAGACGGCTGGAGACTGGATGTTGCGGCAGACCTTGGAAGAAGCAATGAGTACAATCATGAATTTTGGAAGAAATTTCGTAAGGCAGTAAAAGAAGCAAATCCACATGCACTGATCCTTGCCGAGCACTATGGAGATCCGAGTGACTGGCTGCAGGGCGATGAATGGGACAGCGTTATGAATTACGATGCATTTATGGAGCCGGTCACCTGGTTTCTGACCGGGATGGAGAAACACAGTGATGAATATCGCGGCGATCTTCTCGGAAATGCAGACCATTTTATGAATGCGATGAAGCATCATATGGCAAATATGATGACACCGTCACTTCAGACGGCGATGAACCAGTTGTCAAACCATGACCATTCCCGTTTCCTGACGCGTACCAATCACAAGGTTGGCCGTGTGGGACAGCTTGGGTCGCGTGCGGCAGAAGAAGGGGTAAGCCTTGCAGTTATGCGGGAAGCAATCATCATGCAGATGACCTGGCCGGGAGCACCGACCCTTTATTATGGAGACGAAGCAGGACTTTGTGGTTTCACGGATCCGGATAACCGGAGAACTTATCCGTGGGGAAGAGAAAAACGGGATCTGATCAATTTCTACCGTGAGATGATCCAAATCCACAGAAAGTCTCTGGCTCTCAGAAAGGGATCGATCAAGATGCTGAAAGCAGAACCGGATCTTCTGGCCTATGGAAGATTCTGGGGGAATGAGCAGATCGTGGTTATTATCAATAATTCCGATCATCTGAAGGAAGTAAGGGTTCCGGTATGGCAGGCAGAAGTTGCCGAAGGACATAATATGGCGCGAGTGATGTATTCTTATGAAGATGGGTATATTGGAGAATTCGAAGAGTATATCGTGAAAGAGGGAAATATTTCACTGATGATGGGTAAGAAATCGGCGATCGTGCTGAAGAATAAGAAGTGGTAGAATGATAAAGGTAGTACAGGACGTCCGCCGGGCGAACCTCGGAAAGTCTGGCAACTTTCCTCAGTCGCGTAGCCGCTCACTAAGAAAAAAAGATATAGCCACTGAAATGCGAGCATTCCAGTGGCTATATCTTTTTTTCTTACTTCGCCCGGCTATAAACGGAAGTTAAAGTCTGCATATGCTGAGCAGCCGTGTTCGTGGATATCGAGACCGTCGAGTTCTTCTCCTTTGGTGACGCGGAGGCCTACGGTTTTATCGATGATGGTGAATACGATGATTGCCATTACGAGGACGTAGGCTACGGTTGAAAGGACACCGATCACCTGGGTTTTGAGGGTGTATTCCGGGGAGAAGACTCCGACGAGGATACTGCCTGTGAAACCGCATACGCCGTGGACACTGATCGCACCTACCGGGTCATCGATCTTGGCTACTTTGTCGAAGAATTCTACAGAGAATACGACGAGGATACCAGCGATCAGTCCGATGATGATTGCAGAGTAGTTGCTGACGGTGTCGCATCCGGCGGTGATTGCTACGAGTCCGGCGAGGGAACCGTTGAATGTCATGGATACATCTGGTTTTCCATAGCGGATCCAGGTTACAACAAGGGTTGCAAGTGTTGCGGCAGCAGCGGCAAGATTGGTTGTCATTGCGATATCACCGAGGTTTGTGGAAGCTGCTGTGGTAGAGCCGCAGTTGAAACCGAACCAGCAGAACCAGAGAATAAATACGCCAAGAGCTGCAATGGAAAGGTTGTGTCCGGGAATCGCACGGGCATTCCCTTCTTTATCATATTTTCCAATACGAGGTCCGAGGATTTTGGCACCAACAAGTGCACAGATACCGCCGACCATATGGACTGCTGTGGAACCTGCAAAATCGTGGAATCCCATCTGAGCGAGCCATCCACCGCCCCAGATCCAGTGGCCGGTTACCGGGTAAATAAAAATACTGATTGCTGCACTATATAATAAGTAAGCAAGGAATTTTGTACGTTCTGCCATAGAACCGGATACGATGGTAGCGGATGTGGCGCAGAATACTGTATGGAAAATAAGGAAGACTCCGATTGGCAGTCCGTTGAAAAGTCCGTCGGCATCGGCAAGTGTTGTAGGATTGAAGAATCCTTTTATACCGATGATACCATTCCAGTCGGTTCCGTGCATGATCGCAAATCCGAAGATGAAAAAGAACAAACTTCCAAGTACAAAGTCCATCATATTTTTCATCAGTATATTTCCAGTATTTTTTGCTCTGGTAAATCCGGCTTCACACATTGCAAATCCAGCCTGCATAAAGTAAACAAGAGTTGCACCGACAATTGTCCAGACAACATTAAGCAGTAGTTCAGTGGCGGCGGTTGCCTCCATTCCGCCCGCAATTAAATCAGATAATCCCATATTTAACATCCTCCATTTCAAATAAAAAGGATAGCTACAATGAATGATCTACAGGCAGTTCATTTGTAGTTATCCTCTTTGATAACGATATTCAACACTATTCTAATTCACATATATTTTTAGCTAAAGAGCAGCAGAGCCACGTTCGCCGGTACGGATTCTTACAGCATCCTGTACTTCGTAAACAAAAATTTTACCATCGCCGTACGCACCGGTTTTGATCTCTTCGACAATTTTCCGGATCAGAGGTTCTGCAACTTCCGGTTCAACAACGGTTTCTACTTTGATCTTAGGAAGAAGATTTACGCTGTATTCAGCACCGCGATAAAATTGTTTGTGTCCTTTTTGATTACCATATCCCATAATGTTACTGATCATAATACCGCTGACATTAGAAGCATCCAGGATTGCTTTCAGGGCTTCCAGTTTTTCCGGCTGGATAATGATTTCTAGTTTTTTCATAACTGAGTCCCTCCTTCTCGATTTAAAAAAAAGAACAAAAAAGGCGTTCCCCGGATAATAGGGAACGCCGTCGTTCTTGATACGCTTTATTATAGCGACTGATTTTGATTTGTCAAATTATTTTTAAAAAAATACAAAAAATTCGTGCATTTATTAGGTGTTGACGGATAAAATGTCATTTGCTAGAATAAAAGATAAGTGAAAAAGATTCCTTTATCAAGAAAGTTTTAAGTTAACAAAGCAATAAGTCTGTATTTAAAAAGAAGATATATTTATACGGGGAGAAAAGGAGGAAAAATAAATGATTAGTCTCACATTCGGAGAGCAGGTAAAAATTGTTTTAAGCAGAAAAGATATGACGATTAAAGAGCTTGCAGAAGAAATCGAAGCAAGAACCGGGAAAAAGATGTCCCGTCAGAATTTGACACAGCGGCTTGGCAGAGATAATTTTCAGGAGCAGGATATGCGTATGATCGCAGACATTCTTGGATGCCCGTTCCAGCTCAGCATTCTGGGTAATGCGGATTCAGAAAAGGAAGCTTTGGATGAAGAAGAGATGCCGACGGGAAGAGAACTTGAGAAGCTTACCGCGAAAAAAGAAAGAAAGGCAGCAAGAGAAGAAGCAAAAAAGAATGTAGAACGTGATATTACAGTTGGAGAGATTGTAGATATACTTGAAGAGACCACAGCAGAACCGGAGGAAGAAGCTGTACAGATGGAACTGGAACTGGATGCGGCAGAGCCGGTTGCGGAAGAAGCAGAGACTCAGGAAGTATATGAAGAATCTGAAGAGGCAGAAGATGCTGCAGATTCAGAAGATACTGTGGCGACAGAAGCTTTGGAAGAGGAGGTTCTGACAGAAGAAGCAGAGCCATACACAGAACCGGAAGAAGTTCTTGAAGTAGCTGAAGAAGTAATTCCAGAAGAGGTTTCCGAACCAGTTTATACAGAAGAAACTGCAGATATAGCGGAAGTGCAGGCAGACGATACTGTATATGAGGAACAGCCAGCTTGTACAGAACAGCCAGTGGATGCGGAAGCAGCATATCAGGAGCAGCCGGCGGATGAAGAGAACCAGGCAGAAGCTGACCAGACAGAAGAACCGGCAGCGGAAGAGATTCACGAGGAGAAGCATTCTCCGTTTTCGAAGCTTACAAAGCTGATCACTCCGAAAAAGGAAAAGAAATCTTCCGGATGGCCGCAAGATTTCCAGCCGATCAAGCGTCGGGAGGATATTGATGAAGATCTGGTAAATGGAGATGTGAACCCATATACCGGACATGAGTATCGGACAAACAGTGTGCGTATGCATCCACACAGAATCGGTTATGTACAGGTATATGACCGAAAAGATCACAAGTGGACAGATATGACGGAGTGGGCGTTCCTTGGGGTAGAAGAGCGAAAGAAAGCTACGATGGGAAAAGACTACGAGCCACCGATTTATCTGGATTAATCACCGAGTTATTTGTCAGAGCGGAAGATTCCGCTCTGATTTTTTAAAAATGGTAATTTTTACCGGAAAGTCAGAATAGTTTAGAACAGGCAGTTAGAAGGAAGGTGCAGGTGCTAGATTATGAAAAGCTTTATCCGGTATTTATATGAATATCAGAATGGAAAAAGAACAAGAAATACAGGTTTTGTAAAGATTCTTGAGCAGAAAGAGGCGACCGTGGTCCAGATTTATGGGAGAGGATTTCCCGTAGCGGGAGGTCGTACACTGGAAATTTATCTGTTTTATGAAGAGGATGGACAGTGCATAGGGATTTTAATGGGAGAGATCAGAGGGGCGCAGGCAGCATTTGGTTATAAGCTGAGCTATACGACAGACGATGTGGGAGGAGATGGACAGTTTGGCAGGATTGGTGGAATGATCCTTCGGGCTGGAAACGGAGCGGATGCAGGATATTATGGAGCAGTCTGGGATGAGGCGAGACCGGTAGATGTTAGCAGGATGATTACGGAAGAAGAATGGAAGCTAAACAAATCGGGGAAAAATAAAAAAATTGCAAATGGCGGAGACGTGCTAAGCAATGAAAAATACGAGAAGCCAGGAAATGAGAAAATACTTGAGGAGAAAACAAGCCAGAGAAAATCTGAGAATATAGAAGAACAGGAGACCTTAGAACAATCTAAAAACACAGATGCAGTTAGGAAATCGAAAAGCAACCCAAATGTGCCGGAAGAAAGAAACTCTCAGAACGCAAATTCAGATTTACCACCAAAAACCACAAAGGATATCATCTATAAGATCACCCGTCAGGAGCTTGCCGGACTTCCGCGAAAGGAATGGAAGCTTGCGAATAATCATTTTCTGCTCCATGGATATTATAATTACCATCATCTGGTATCATTTGAAAAAGAAGGGAAATGCTGGATTGGGGTTCCGGGACTTTATTTTCCTGGTGAGCAGCGGGCGGCAGGAGCATTTGGATTCAATCAGTTCATGAAGCCGTCTGATGGTGAACTGGATCTGGAAGAATATGAGATTGAAGATGAGGAACATTTCGGTTACTGGTGCAGACCGGTAGGGGCAGTGATTCGAAAAGAAGTAAAGGAGAAGGAAGATGCGGCAGATATTGACCGAAGACGAAAAATACATGAAGGAAGCGATCCGTCAGGCGAAAAAAGCATGGAAGATTGAGGAAGTACCGATTGGTTGTGTGATCGTATATCAGGGGAAAATTATCGGACGAGGATACAACAGGCGGACAACGGATAAGAATCCCCTTGCACATGCAGAAATTTCTGCAATCAAAAAGGCAAGTAAGGTAATGGGTGACTGGCGGCTGGAAGAATGCACCTTATATGTAACGCTGGAACCATGTCAGATGTGTTCCGGAGCCATTGTACAGGCAAGGATTCCACGAGTGGTTGTTGGATGTATGAATCCGAAAGCCGGATGCGCCGGTTCCATCCTGAATCTTCTACAGGTGGAAGCGTTTAATCATCAGGCAGAGCTTACGACAGGAATTCTGGAAGAAGAATGCTCACAGATGATGAAGAGCTTTTTCAAGGAACTGCGCAAGAAGCAGAAGATGAAAAAGAAAGAACAGGAATCAGCAAATATGCCGGAAGAAAATCCTTAATCGAAGAACCTGTCAAAGGCAGGCTTTTTTGCATGAAAAAAGCTACGGAAGCAAAATCCGTAGCTTTTGTAATTTCTTTTTTCTGTGCGCTGTGCGTCGAACTAAAGCCTACCAAACGTTACTCTGGCTGTAAACTCAACCCAGGCTACCTTACGGCACCCGAGAGGTTCTGCTTAGTGCTGCTTCGTTCCCGACCTGACACGGTTCACAGAGTCCCGCCGCGTAAGACCCAAATCTCAACGCCACAAACCAGAGGCAGCTTTGACAAGTAAAGCCCTCGGCACAGCATCACCCCCACTATAGCGGATTGTAGGTACAGGGTACCGCTAGCACCCCGGCTGCACAGAACATTATTTTACCGTGTTTTTGTAAAAATGTCAATGTATCTGAGGAGATTTTATTTTATCATTTTGGTTTACGCCAATCTGAAAATGGAGTATGATACTAAAGATAAAACTTTTTGGAAACGGAAAGGAAAAGATATGAAAGTACTTTTAGGTGCAGTCAATGCGAAATATATACATTCCAATCTGGCAGTCTACTGTCTGAAAGCATATGCGGAAAAGTATGGTGATACATCAGATGAGATCAGTATTGGAGAATATACGATCAATCAGCAGCTCGATGAGATTCTGCGGGATATCTACAAAAGGAAGCCGGACATGCTCTGTCTGTCCTGCTATATCTGGAATCTTACTTATGTTGAAGAGATCTGCAGGGAGATCAAGAAAGTGATGCCGCAGATCATCATCTGGATAGGCGGACCGGAGGTATCTTATGATGGAGTAAAGGTGCTGGAGCGTCTGCCAGAAGTGGATGGTGTCATGAAAGGAGAAGGGGAGCAGACTTTCTGCGATCTTTTACACTTTTATCAGGACAAGACAGCGGACGGACTTCAGAATATGAAAGGAATCGTATACCGGGAACAGACCGGGCAGATTGTGGAAAATGAATGGCGCAAGACCATGGATCTGAGTAAGGTTCCGTTTGTATATGAGACCATGGAGCTTTTTGAACATAAGATTATTTATTATGAGACAAGCCGTGGATGTCCATTTTCGTGCAGTTATTGTCTTTCTTCTATAGATAAGTGTCTGCGGTTCCGTGATCTGGAACTGGTAAAAAAAGAACTGCAATTTTTTATCGATCATAAAGTACCTCAGGTTAAATTTGTAGACCGTACATTTAACTGCAAACATGATCACGCCATGACAGTCTGGCGTTATATCAAAGAGCATGATAACGGCATTACCAATTTCCATTTTGAGGTTGCGGCAGACCTTTTGAATGAAGAAGAAATGGAATTGATAAAAACCATGCGGCCAGGGCTGATCCAGCTGGAAATCGGTGTGCAGTCTACCAACCTGGATACGATACGTGAGATTCACCGGACAATGAAATTTGAACAGGTTGCAGAAGTGGTAAGGAGAATCAATTCTTATGGTAATGTACATCAGCACCTGGATCTGATCGCAGGATTGCCGTATGAAGATTATGAAAGCTTTGGAAAATCCTTTGATGATGTTTATGCACTGGAACCGGAGCAGCTGCAGCTTGGTTTTCTGAAAGTACTGAAGGGTTCTTATATGGAAGAGAAGAAAGACGATTACGGACTGGTTTATAAAGGAATGCCACCGTATGAAGTTTTGTATACAAAGTGGCTTCCATATGAGGATACCCTGCGCCTGAAAGGGATCGAGGAAATGGTGGAGACCTACTATAACAGCAGGCAGTTCTGTTACACGCTTCCTTATCTGATCCGACACTTTAAAAGACCATTTACGCTTTTTGAAAAGCTGGCAGAGTATTATGAAGAAAATGGACTGGATACTTTAAGTCATGCACGCACGGCAAGATATGAGATCCTGTATGATTTTGCAAGATTTTATGATGCAGAAAGATGTGAGGCGTATAAGCAGCTTCTGACACTGGACTTTTATCTGAGGGAGAATGCAAAGAGCCGTCCGTTATTTGCAGGCGATGAGCGGATTTCAAAAGAAGAGTTCCGCCTGTTCTATGACCGTGAGGATGAAGAGAGGCGTTATCTGGAAAATTATGAAAATATGGAGAAGCGGCAGCTTAGAAAAATGACGCACATCGAGAGGTTTTCTTATGATGTTCTGGGGGATATGAAAGAGGAAGAATGTGTGCTTCTGTTTGACTACCAGAACCGGAACCCACTGGATCATCAGGCAAAGGTATTTTGTGTTACAGAAGAAATCCGGGAATTATGCAAACAGTAACATCTGACAGTAGTAAGGGAAAAGTCAAGAGTAAATGCGAAAAAAATTAAATAAATTTTATTAGGCCCCCA
>OLPE01000243.1_pt1 | contig 62514 bp, 58 predicted proteins | sample 1671901 | NCBI WGS metagenome assembly OLPE01 (sample SAMEA3136624, study PRJEB25190) | human gut metagenome | biome: human gut; feature: human-associated habitat; material: faeces | place: Austria | collected 2013 | reverse complement strand
CGGGGCTTTTTGAGAAAAGCCCCGTCCCCATTTAACGGTAATTGCACTTTTGTCGCTGAAAAATCGGAACAGAAAAGCGAATATATGACTGGCAGCATCTTGTGTGATCTGCAAGTCAATGCTATCATCAAAGTATCAATTGTTGCAGGAAAACATAGAAGAAAAGGAGGAGCTTATGAGAAAATGGAAAAAGGCAGCAGTAGCTACAATGGTATGCCTGACAGGAGTTTTATTTATGTCGCCGATGAAAGCAGAAGCAAAGAATCCGTCCATGGTGGAATTGAAAGCAGGAAAGACTTACAAAAGTTATGATATCACCGGCGACAAAAAGAAAGATACAGTGAAGATCAGTATTCCAAAAGACCAGTATGACAGATACGGGACTGTAAAGATTACGGTGAACAAGAAAACGACAAAGATTACAAGAACATGGACTTCCTATGCGATCCATACAAGACTGATAACATTAAAGAACGGAAAAGCATATCTCTGGGTACAGGGCGAGACAGATAACGAAGACGATCCGTGGGAATGTATTTACCAGTATAAAAAAGGAAGATTTAAAAAAGTCGTTGATTTCTCAAAGACATCTTACAATTATACGAACCATCATCATACGGATATCCTGAAAGTGTCAGGCAACACGATCAGCACAAAACAGTATATTATGTCTACAGCGATGGCTGGTGTTGAGTACAAAGTAAATTATACCTATAAAAAAGGCGCATTAAAGAAGACATCTTCCGCATATGAGATTACAAGTGCCGGTTACACTTATCGTGCAAATGGAAAATACGGAACGATGAAGAATACGAAAGCATTATACAACAGTGTTTCCTGTAAGAAGAAAGTAGCTACTGTAAAAGCCGGAACAAAAGCAAAAGCAGTGAAGATTTATATGACAGGCAAAGCATTTAACATTAAGATTAAAACCGCGAGCGGCAAGACCGGCTGGGTGAAAGGCGCAAGAAAATTTAGCGACAAATCGTTACTTTTCAAAGAGTGCTTTTACGCAGGATAAAACCTTTGTAGAAAGAAAAAAGCGAGAGCGAGAGCCATGTACAAAAGGCTTGGATACAGAGAGGCAGACATTGTGCCATGTGAATTTAACGGTATTTCGGAGGCAGCTTGTACTTTTGGAGAAGAGATTATAATTGTAAAGACTTACGTTGTTATGATATAATGGAAAGGCAGTGAAGCGGGCAAACAATATATTCTTATGAAATATAAGGAGGGAGAAACTGGTGAATTATTCACACGAGATTATTATGCCAAATGACGATATCCCTTTTAAAATGTTTGTTTTCGAGGGACGACACGGTAATTACTCGAGAGAGAAGCACTGGCATCGTTCTATCGAAATCTTTGCTTTGTTCGAAGGAGAGATTGAATTTTACGTGAATGAGATTAAGTATTCCCTGAATCCGGGAGAATTCATGTTGGTCAATTCCAATGAGATCCATTCGATCCACTCTCCGAAAGAGAATTTTACTTTAGTGCTTCAGATTCCGCTGACAACGTTTGAACGATATTATACGGATGAGAAGTTTATTTATTTTACACACAGCAGAAGGATCCATGATGAGGAATTCATGCAGGTGATCCGGGACATGTACGATGCTTATGAGAAAAAAGAGATCGGATATGATCTGAAAGTACAGAGTTATTTTTACGAGCTGATCTATCTGCTTGTGAGTAAGTACAGAGAAGTATCTGTGGACAGTGAAATGATACGAAGCAACAAAAAACTGAACAAGTTATCGGCGATAACGGCATACATGAAAGAAAACTACACGAAGGATTTATCGCTTGAAAGCCTTGCACAGACTTTTGGATATTCCTCTACTTATCTGTCGAGGATGTTTCAAAAATATGCAAAGACGAACTATAAGAATTATCTTGACGACATCCGTCTGGAGCATGCATATAAGGATCTGGTCAACAGCGATATGCCGATCGGAATGATCGCGAGTCAGAACGGATTTCCAAACAGTAAGGCCTTTACGAAGGTATTTCAGAAAAAATACAATAAATTGCCTAGTGAATTTAGAAAAGAATTATAGAACAGAGCGCAGTAACAATACGTGGTACTGCGCTCTGCTTCTGTTTTTGCGGGGGAAATAGGAAGAAAATAAAAAAGTTCACAGGACAAAGTGCTCAAATTGCAAGAAGGACAAGAATTTGCCATGAACGGTTAAGTATTTGGTCGAAAGATCGTTAAAAAATTGCTATAATAACCTTGTGTTTTAGGAGGAATTATTATGAAAATTCAACAAGTGGAAGACAAAGCGTTTTCGACATATGGACGAGTACTGAAAGGGTATGCGTTATCACCGCTTTTAAAAGCCATGGAACATACACCGCTTCCTAAAGGGGAAGTGATCTATGTGCCGGGGATGGAAGAGCTGGAAGATCTTCCTGTTGCAAAGGCTTTTAAAGACCGTGCGTTTGGAGGACTGCCGATCCAGGTGGGATTCTGCAACGGGTTCAATACTTATCTGAACGCAGTAGAGTATCACAGAAGTTCAGAAATCAATGTAGCAGTGACAGATATGATTCTCCTCGTAGGAAGGCAGCAGGATATTACAGAAGATTATACTTACGATACAGATCAGATTGAAGCATTCCTTGTTCCGGCAGGAACAGCCGTAGAGATGTATGCAACAACGCTGCATTATGCACCATGTATGACGAGTGAGAACGGGTTTCGCTGTGTTGTGATCCTGCCAAAGGGGACAAACACAGATGTAGAGATACCGGCGGATGCCAAGGGAGAAGCAAGACTTCTCACAGCGAGAAACAAGTGGCTCATCGCACATGAGGATGCAAAGATTGAAGGCGCCTTTTGCGGGCTGAAAGGCGAGAATGTGTCGGTTTAATGCCGGCGGCGTTACGAGTGTAACGGATTTATAAAACAAAAGATTTACAAAACATGTATTATGAAAAACAACATTTTTGAAGGAGGAATTGGTATTATGAACAACATGCCAGAAGTAAAACTTGGAATTGTAGCAGTAAGCCGTGACTGTTTCCCGGAGAGCTTATCTGTAAACAGAAGAAAGGCACTGATCGATGCCTACACAAAGAAATACGGAGCAGAGAACATTTACGAATGTCCAATCTGTATCGTTGAAAGCGAGATCCATATGGTGCAGGCACTCGAAGACATTAAGAAAGCAGGATGTAATGCACTTTGTGTATATCTTGGAAACTTCGGACCAGAGATTTCTGAGACATTGCTTGCAAAACATTTTGACGGACCGAAGATGTTCGTGGCAGCAGCAGAAGAGACAGGAGACAATCTGGTACAGGGACGTGGAGATGCTTACTGTGGTATGCTTAATGCAAGCTACAATTTACAGCTTCGCAATATCAATGCATATATTCCGGAATATCCGGTCGGAGATGCAGAAGAATGTGCAGATATGATTCATGAGTTTATGCCGGTAGCAAGAGCTGTCATCGGATTAAATGATTTAAAGATCATCAGCTTTGGACCAAGACCGTTAAATTTCTTAGCATGTAATGCGCCGATCAAACAGCTTTATAATCTGGGTGTAGAGATTGAAGAAAATTCAGAGCTGGACCTGTTTGAAGCATTTAACAAACATGCAGGAGATGAGAGAATCCCGGCAGTTGTCAAAGAGATGGAAGAAGAACTTGGAGCCGGTAATAAGAAACCGGAGATCCTTGAGAAACTCGCACAGTATGAGCTCACATTAAAAGATTGGGTAGAAGATCACAGAGGTTACAGAAAATATGTTGCGATCGCAGGAAAATGCTGGCCTGCATTCCAGACACAGTTTGGATTCGTACCATGTTATGTCAACAGCCGTCTGACAGACCAGGGAATCCCGGTTTCCTGCGAAGTAGATATTTACGGAGCACTCAGTGAGTTCATCGGAACGGTTGTCAGCGAAGATACAGTAACACTTCTGGATATCAACAATACAGTACCGAAGGATATGTATGAGAGCGAGATTAAAGGAAAATACGATTATACACAGAAAGATACTTTCATGGGATTCCACTGTGGAAATACAGCATCCAGCAAGCTTGCATTCTGTGAAATGAAGAACCAGATGATTATGGCAAGAACACTTCCGGAAGAAGTAACACAGGGAACTCTGGAAGGGGATATCATTCCTGGAGATATTACGTTCTATCGTCTGCAGAGCACAGCAGACTGCAAACTGCGTGCATACATTGCGCATGGTGAAGTCCTTCCGGTAGCAACAAAATCTTTCGGAGGCGTTGGTATTTTCGCAATTCCGGAGATGGGAAGATTCTACCGCCACGTACTGCTCGAGGGAGGATACCCACATCACGGAGCAGTTGCATTTGGACATTTCGGAAAAGCTTTATATGAAGTTTTCAAATATATCGGAGTTCCTGTAGAAGAGATTGGATATAATCAGCCAAAAGGTGTAAGATATAAGACAGAAAATCCATTTGCATAAGAAAGGGGATAAAAACAATGTTATTCATTGGTGTAGATTTAGGAACATCAGCAGTTAAATTGTTATTAATGGATGAAGAGGGAGATATTAAGAAGATTGTCTCCAGAGAGTATCCGTTGTTCTTCCCGCATCCGGGTTGGTCTGAGCAGAAACCGGAAGACTGGTTTGCACAGTCTATGGAAGGAATCAAAGAACTGACAGCAGAGTGTGATAAGTCACAGGTTGCAGGAATCAGCTTTGGCGGACAGATGCACGGACTTGTTGCACTGGACGCAGAAGATAATGTGATCCGCCCGGCAATTCTGTGGAACGATGGAAGAACCGGAGAAGAGACAGATTATCTGAATACAGTAATTGGAAAGGATAAATTATCCGCTTACACAGCAAATATTGCATTTGCAGGATTTACAGCACCGAAGATTCTTTGGATGAAGAAGAATGAACCTGAGAATTTCGCTAAAATTGCAAAGATCATGCTTCCAAAAGATTACCTGGCATACAAGCTGTCCGGATCTTTCTGCACAGACGTATCCGATGCATCCGGTATGCTTCTTATGGACGTTAAGAATCGCTGCTGGTCAAAAGAAATGCTTGATATCTGCGGAATCACAGAAGAAATGCTTCCGAAGTTATATGAAAGTTATGAAGTAGTAGGAACTCTGAAAGAAGACATTGCGAAAGAACTTGGACTTCCTGCAGAAGTAAAAGTTATCGCAGGTGCCGGAGACAATGCCGCAGCAGCTGTTGGAACAGGAACTGTAGGTGACGGAAGATGTAATATTTCTCTTGGAACTTCCGGAACAATTTTCATTTCCAGCAAGAACTTTGGAGTAGATGAGCACAACGCTTTACATTCCTTTGCACACGCAGACGGATATTATCATCTGATGGGATGTATGTTAAGTGCAGCTTCCTGCAACAAGTGGTGGAATGAGGAAATCCTCAAGACAACAGACTTTGCGGCAGAGCAGGCAGGCATTCAGAAATTGGGTGAGAACAATGTATTCTTCCTGCCATATCTGATGGGTGAACGTTCTCCACACAACAACCCGGACGCAAGAGCAATGTTTATCGGAATGTCTATGGACACAACAAGAGAAGACATGACACAGGCTGTTCTGGAAGGTGTTGCATTCGGACTTCGTGATTCTCTGGAAGTTGCAAGGAGTCTTGGAATTAAGATTGAGAGAACAAAGATCTGCGGTGGCGGAGCAAAGAGCCCACTGTGGAAGAAGATCATTGCAAATGTTATGAACATGAAGGTAGATGTTATTGAAAGCGAAGAAGGGCCGGCACTTGGCGGAGCTATGCTGGCAGCAGTCGGATGCGGAGCATATCCGGATGTTGAGACGATCGCTTCCAAACTTGTAAAAGTTATTGATACAGTTGAGCCAGAGAAAGAACTGGTTGACAAATACGAAGAGAAATACCAGAAATTCAGAAAGATTTATCCAACTGTAAAATGCTTATACTAAAAGCATACATAAAGGATTGAGATGCCGGTAAGGTTATTCTATAAAATCTTGTATCATATAATGGGACAAAAGGAGATTGCAAATGAGATTTTGCAATCTCCTTTTTCTTTTCTTATAGATACCGATATGATACAATGGACAAAGTGAAAAAATATAATTACACAAACTTAAAGGAATGAAAGGTACAGGAGGAAAACATGGGAGAACGTAAAATTATTCAAATTGAGGACAAAGTGCCATTTAAACTGTTGCTTCCACTCAGCATCCAGCATATGTTTGCAATGTTTGGGGCTTCGGTTCTGGTGCCGTTTGTATTCGGTATTAATCCGGCGATTGTATTATTTATGAACGGTGTTGGAACATTGATTTTTATGACAGTAACAAAGGGGCAGGCGCCGGCATATCTTGGCTCCAGCTTTGCATTTCTGGCACCGGCAGGTGTTGTTATTTCGAAAATGGGATATGAATATGCACTGGGCGGTTTCGTTGCGGTTGGATTCAGCGGATGTATCTTATCGCTCATTATTTACAAATGTGGAACAGACTGGATTGATGTTGTATTGCCGCCGGCAGCGATGGGACCTGTAGTAGCATTGATTGGATTGGAACTTTCCAGTTCAGCAGCAAGTAATGCAGGACTTCTGGATGACAAACTGGACATGAGAAATGTGATCGTATTTCTTGTGACACTCGGTGTTGCGGTCTTTGGGAATATTTTATTCCGCGGATTTTTATCGGTTATTCCAATTCTGATTGCGGTTATCGCAGGATATCTGACAGCGCTTGGCTGTGGCATCCTTGATTTTTCTAAAGTGGCTTCTGCATCCTGGTTTGCACTGCCGAACTTTACAATGGCAAAATTCGATACAGGTGCAATCCTGATGATTCTTCCGGTACTTCTCGTTATTACGTCAGAACATATCGGACATCAGGTTGTAACGAGTAAGATTGTAGGCCGTGATCTGTTGAAAACACCGGGGCTACACAGATCTTTATTCGGAGATAACTTCTCTACCATGATCTCCGGTTTGATCGGTTCCGTACCAACAACGACTTACGGTGAGAATATCGGTGTTATGGCGGTTACAAAAGTATACAGCGTGCGCGTGATCGCAGGGGCGGCAGTGCTTTCTATCATCTGCTCTTTCGTAGGAAAATTATCTATGTTGATCCAGACGATTCCGGGACCGGTTATCGGAGGAATTTCCTTCCTGTTATACGGTATGATCGGAGCATCCGGTATCCGTATTCTGGTTGACTCACAGGTGGACTATGGCAGATCAAGAAACCTGACACTTACTTCAGTAGTATTTGTAACTGGACTTTCCGGAATCAAAGTGGCGTTTGGGGATATTGAGCTGACCGGTATGGTGCTTGCATGTGTAGTCGGCATGATTTTAAGTCTTATTTTCTACATTCTTGACAGACTGCATCTGACGAACGATCAGGATGAAGAAGCGTAAAAACCAGAGACTGTGGAAAAAAGAAAAGTAAGAAAGTTGGCAACAAAATGTCAGAGAAACAAAATATAATAAAAAATGAATTAACAGCAGCGAATCCGTGTGATCTGCATGTGCACACGACACATTCAGATGCATCCAGAACGGTTGCACAGGTGATAGAATACGCTGCAATGATCGGACTTAAGTATATTGCAATCACAGACCATGATACAATGGCAGGTGTGGATGAAGCTGTGGAGCTTGGCGGAAAACTTGGCGTGCATGTGGTTCCGGGTGTGGAAATGTCTACGCTTGATGAAGAAAGTGGAAGAAATGTGCATTTGCTCTGCTATCTGCCAAAGGATCGTCAGATGATCGATGGATTCCTGAAAAATACATTGAAATGGCGAAGAGAGCAGAAGCTGGAGATGGCGCGCAGAGTACATGAAATATATCCGCTTGTGACACCGGAACTGGTGGAATCTTATGCAAAAGACAGCGAATCGATATATGAATGTCATGTGATGCAGCCGTTATGTGATTTTGGCTATACAAATGTGGCAATCGGAGAGCTGATGAGTTCACTGATTTCTTCAAAGGGAAGCTGTTATGTACCGAAACGATATCCGACGACGTTAGAAGCGGCGACGGTAATCCGGGAAGCTGGAGGTGTTCCGGTGGTAGCGCATGCGGAGCAGTTTGACAGCTTTGAGCTGATCGAGCGATATGCCAAAGAGGGTCTGCTTGCAGGTGTAGAAGTATGGCATCCAAGAAACGGAACGGAATCCAGACAGCGTCTTCTGGAGATTGCGAAGAAATATGATCTTCTTACAACCGGTGGCAGCGATTTTCACGGGCAGTATACAAAGAAACCTCATCCGCTCGGCTTCTGTGGCTGTGAAATCGCAGATGTGGAAGCTATGCTTGCGCGGAAGTAGCAAAATGTCTTAATTTTAGAACTTATAGATTTGATAAAAAAGAAGCTGGATAAAGGAAAGTTACTTCAATAGATTGTAGGGGAGTTAGAAAAAACAGAAGAGAGCATCCAGAAGATAATGGAAAAATATAAATTATAAAAAAGTTGCCAATGTTTTTCGTGATACATTGGCAACTTTTTTGCTAAGTGAAATTACTGTACGGAATATCCGCCGTCTACGATAATATCGCTTCCGGTTGTATATCCGGAGGCATCGGATGCAAGATAGAGAACTGCAGGGATGAGTTCTTCCGGTTTTCCCATTCTGTGCATTGGCATAAGCGGAATCCATGCGTCAATCAAGTCTTTCGGTACATCGACTGACATTGGTGTTGCAATATATCCAGGGCTTAAAGAGTTTACACGGATGCCGTATTCAGCCCATTCAATGGCAAGAGATTTGCTCATGTGGATAACACCTGCTTTGGAAGCGTTGTAAGAAACCTGCCACTGTGGGATGTTAACGATCGTTCCGGACATAGAAGCCATATTGATGATGCTTCCTTTGATGCCTCGTTCGATCATGATACGTCCAACGGCACGGCACATGATAAATTCTCCGGTTAAGTTGATATCAACAACTTCGCGAAATTCTTCAACAGTAGCTTCTAATGTGGACTGATGCATGCAGATGCCGGCATTATTGAACAGGATATCGATAGAACCTGAACGCTCAAGAATCTCTGCAAGAGCTTTGTCCACCTGTGTTTCATCTGTAACATCAGCTTTGAGATCGTAAGCTTTTCCACCTGCTTCTGTAATTAATTTTACAGTTTCTTCAGCACCGGAACGGCTTAAGATTACAACTTCGGCACCTGCTTCGGCAAGCCCCTGTGCGATAACCTGTCCGATACCGCGTCCGCCACCTGTTACGATAGCAACTTTTCCGTTAAGTCCAAACATTTTTTCTAAGTACATCTTTAAGTTTCCTCCTGGTAAAATATATTATTTCTTTTTAATCCAGATAGCCTTCTCTTGGTGTTACACCAAAGCTTCTGGCAAGTTCGCCTAACTGCTCTTCCGGAATTTTATTTACGATCGGAAGCGGAGCAATCTTCATATAAATTTCAGCTGCTTTCTCGACTGTCTCGATCAGACCGAATGCCTCATCAAGCGTATGTCCGGCAGCGAAAATTCCGTGCTGTGCCCAGAGAATGATTCTGCGGTCGCGAATCTTCTCGGCTGTGAGTTCACCGATTTTGTTCGTTCCTGCGATCATCCAAGGAACGATTCCGACACCGTCCGGGAATACAACGATACATTCTGTGCACATACCCCACAAAGCTTTAGTAAACTCTTTCTCGTCTATGGAATGTACAAATGTCATTGCAATTGTGTTTACCGGGTGGCAGTGCATAATAACACGGTGTGTAGGATCTACTTTCAGACGCTCCATGTGGTTCATCAGATGCGTTGGGAATTCGCTTGTCGGAGCGGCATTTCCTTCAAATCCCCATAACAACTCCAGGCTTTTTCCATCCTGTGCCACACGTACGATACCAAGGTTCTCTGCCGGGTTTGGAGTAATATTTTTGAAATATTTTCCAGTTCCTGTTACCATAAAGATACGACCTGCAACATAAGAAGCATCGAAGTTAATCGGAATCGTACGGATAACGTGATCAAGATCCAGATAATACTCCAGCGGTTCGTCCTCAAGCAGCCAGCTGATGTTTCCGCCATTTCTTTCATCCCAGCCAAGGCGGTACATGTTCGCTGTCATTTCAGAAATTTCCTGAATAAATGGTGCGGTTAAAATGTTTTTCATAGTTTTTCCTCCTCATAATGTATGTGATGTATGTGATTTATTTGTTAATGATACATTTCTGATACTTAACATCCCACTCTTCGTGATTCTGAGGTAAATATTCGCGCATTTTGGAGGCGGATGCCATGATATTTTTTGCTTCATCAAGGGAAGAAGCGGCGCCAATGGAAATTAATTGTACAGTAATATTTCCGATGGCAGTTGCCTCGTCCGGTCCTGCAACAACTTTGCGTCCGCAGGCATTGGCAACAAACTGGCAGAGGATTTCCGCCTTGGAACCGCCACCCATCATGTTGATGACCGGTAATTCTTTTCCGGATACCTTCTCAAGCTGTTCGACCGTCCAGCGGAATTTCATGGCAAGGCTTTCGTAAATACAGCGGATAATCTCGCCGACTGTTTCCGGAGCCTCTCCGTAGTGTTCCATACAGTACTTCTGGATTTTCTTTGGCATATTACCCGGATTATAAAAAACAGGTTCATCCGGATCAAATAGAAAACGGAATGGTTCTGCAGCTTCGGCGAGTTCACCGAGTTCACTGAAACTGTAGTCTTTTCCATGTTCTTTGTAATAACGTTTGCTCTCCTGTATGAACCAGGAACCCATCACATTGCGCAGGATGCGGTGATGACCTTCGTAGCCACCTTCATTTGCCAGATTGGCGGCATAGCCTTCCGGGGTGATTACGCAGTGGTCAAGCTCCGTACCGATCAGTGACCATGTACCACAACTTACAAGTGCGCAGTCTGTGTGGAGCGGTGAAGACAGATATGCAGAAGCAGTATCGTGCTCACAGACAACGGATACAGGGAATCCCTTTGTTCCCATCATTTCATTATAACTTTCCTGCGTATTTCCAAGCAGTGTACCCGGCTTTGTAAGCGTGCCGAATAATTCGCGTGGAATATCATAACTGTCAAGGATTTCCTGACACCAGTCATCTTTCTTAAAATCATACAGCTGGCTGACAGAAGAAATCGTATATTCGGAAATTGTCTTGCCGGTCAGGAAATTAATCAGAAGATCCGGGATAAACAGAAGTTTATAAGCGTTATCTAATAAAAATCCGTGACCGTCTTCGCGCATAGCGCCTAATTGCAGATAAGTGTTAAAGAGTGCATTCTGGTTGCCGCTCAGTTCATAAAGCTTTTCTTTTGAAAGCTTGCTGTAAATCTTGTCTGCATGTCTGGCAGTACGCTCATCACGGTAGCAGCGTACCTGTGTGAGTAACTGACCGTTTTTGTCGATCAGACCAAAGTCATTGGAAAAAGAATCGATGGCAAATGAGTCGATCTGATCATCTGTCATTTCAATGGCTTTTTTGATTCCGACATTCATTTCTTTATAAATGTTAATGATGTCCCAGAAAAGTGCGCCGTTTGCTGAATAGGAAACATTGTCAAAACGGTGGATATTCTCAATCGATACATTGTCCCCATCGATTTTAGCGAGAAATAATTTGCCACCGCTTGCGCCGAGATCAAAAGCTAAAATATTCAATTGTACATCCTCCCTTACGCAGTGATGATCCGGACCCCATGTTTTTTTGTAATGGTCCGGAGAGTTTCGGAAACCTCTGGAGTATAGTTGAAGTTGTCTGTCACAATGCAGTCAATTTCATTGAAATTGCCGAGGAAGAAAGGACCTGCTACTTCAAACTTTGTGTGGTCAACAAGAAGGTAAGTCTCTTCAGACTTGTCCATCATTGCTTTCTTGGTGTCAATTTCGTTCAGACTGATATCTGTGAGTCTTTTGTTCAACGTAACTCCTGTGCAGGAAATAAAAGTTTTATCCGGATAAAATTCTTCGGAACTCTTAATTGTACGTGTTCCGTAAAGAGAATAGTTATTACCATTGTAAAATCCTGCAAGGCAGATCAGAGACAGATTCGGATTCTCTAATTTGGCGGCTTCCAGTAAAACTTTTACAGAGTTGGTAATGATAGTCAGATGCATCTCTTTTGGAATATAATCCAGTAAAAATAAAGTTGTGGAACTGTTATCAATAAAAATAGTATCCCTGTTTTCAATCAGAGAAGCAGCTTTTTGTGCAATGAGCTTTTTCTGTGGGATATTGCGCCCGTGACGCAGCAAAAAAGGAGACTCACTGTTTAAAACGGTGTCTCCATATTTGGCTGCGGTTCCTACATTTAAAGGATTCGCATTCAGAATGGCACCACCATGTGTACGGGTTAAAATGCCCTCGGCTTCCAGGCTTTTAAGATCCCGACGGATTGTTTCTTTGGATGTGTGAAGCATATCTGCGAGGACGTTCACACTGACCGAAGACTGAGCCCCCAGAAGATCTATGATTTTTGTTTTTCGTTCCTGACTATACATGTTAATACCATCCTTTTAATATATTTCTAATGATACCTACGGATTGCTACGTGCCAAGCACTCTCGCAATCCTACACAATATTCGCATATCGCAAGGCTACGCCTTAGCTTTTATGCTCATATTGTTGCAGGTCTCTCAAACTCGCAAGCACTTTTATGCAAGCATAACGTGCATACGAGTTTGGAGACCTTGGGTATCATTAGATCAAATTCTTTGTAATTGTGCAGAATGCGTCGCATTCGATTCTCTCAAGCATGCTGTATGCGAGGTAGATGCTTGGACCGGATACAACAACGCCGTGTTTTGGCATGATCATTCCGATTGGTTTTTTCACTGCTGTCTCGCGGTGATCTTCGAAATACTGATATACATTTCTGCTCAGCTCTTCAGAGTAAGCTTTTGTCCATTCGATACATCCGACTTCGCCACGTCCCATAGTAGCTTCTGTTACGTTCGGAATCGGTTTGGACTGAGCAACGAATGGCATACAGTAGAACGGATGTGCATGGATTGTACACTCAATCTCTTTGAAGTTCTGTAAGATCAGTACATGCATCAGACTTTCTCTGGAAAGTTTGCCTTCACCTTCAATGATGTTGCGGTCATAGTCGATCAGAAGGAAATCTTCCGGCTGCATCTCGCAATGTTTTCTTTCAGACATCAGAGATGGAGAGATTAAGATACGGTTCTCGTCTACACGTACAGCAAAGTTACCGCCTGCAGCATTTGTCAGTCTGCGGTCCCACATCATTTTTGCTACCTTGCACATTTCCAGTCTCATTTCATAGTAAGATAAGTTGCTCATAATTCATTCTCCTTTTATTGTATTTGATTTATTTGTTTTTTTCAATTGTTACCTGTTGGTTTTGGGTATCTATTTGATCTTCTCGATTGTTACCTGCTCTTTTAATTCTTTCGCGCGTTCCAGATCATAACCGGCAGAAAGCTTGGATTCTGCGGTTGCGGCAGATACGGCAGTTGCGATACGAATGGTATCCTCAATGGAATATCCTTCGGATAAACCATATACAAAACCAGAAAGGAAGCAGTCGCCACATCCGATCGTGTTCTGTACATTTACTTTCGGCGGGTGTACACGGTAATAACCTTCCGGAGCTTTTACAATAGATCCGTCTCCGCCTAATGAAACGGCGATGATCGGGACATTGTAAGAATCCAGTGATTCAATCGCTTCTACTATAGAGGCGTCGTCTTCAGCAATCGGATGACCGGCAAGTGTGGACAGCTCATCCAGGTTCGGCTTGATCATATATGGAGTCTCGCGGATACATTCTTTCAGAGATTTACCACTTGTATCTAAGAAAAACTTTAAATCCCGGTCGCGGAACATCTCGAGGATCTTATTATATACGGAAGGATCCGGTGAGTTGGATGCGTCTCCGGAGAAAATAAGGTAATCACCCGGCTGGATGGTTGCTTTCATATCTTCAAGAAGTTCATTTAACTCCTCTGTCTTTAAAGTAACACCACGCTCGGCTGCAATTGTGCAGTCACCTGTATCTTCTATAATAAGGTAATTTGTTCTTGTCTCTCTGGAACCGTCATCATAATGTTTAAAACGGACCTCGATGCCGTATTCATTCAGCATATTTATGACTTTCTGCCCGCTTTTGCCATGGCTGATTCCGAATGCAGTGTTCTCTTTGCCGAGAATCTTCAGATTAATAGAAACGTGTGTACCTTTGCCTCCGATCGTATCGACAGTTTTTTGGATTCGATTTGTAATATTTTTGTCGAATCTGCTCAAATAAAGAATTCTGTCAATAGCGGGGTTAAGTGTCAATGTGTGTATCATATTCTACCCCTTTCTGTATTACACAAGTAAACAAACAAGTTCTGAAGGTATAATAACACAGAAACGGAAATAAAACAACACAAAACTAAGAAAGTTAATAAAATAACAAATGCAAACGGATAAGATTATGAACGAGATATGAACAAAAAAATCATAAATTTACAACAAAATTAACAAAAAAGACAAAAAATAACATGCCGAAAGATAAAAATTGACTTGACATAAAACGCGATAGGTAGTAGTATTGAGTACATAGAAAGCGTATTGCATAAATAAATTGATATAAAGGTGAACAGAATTATGAAAAATGTATAATCCAAAACATATACAATCATAAACGGTCACAAACAAACACAAAAGTAACATCAAAACAACATGCAAGAGCGAAATATTTAAGGGAGGGAATGGAAAGTGGAGAACATCAAAATGCGTGTCAGTGGAATTAACAAGTCGTTTCCGGGTGTTAAAGCTCTGGACAATGTTAATTTCGCCGTTAGAAAAGGAACGGTTCACGCTCTTTGTGGAGAGAACGGTGCCGGTAAGTCAACATTGATGAAAATCATTAACGGAATTTACAAAGCAGATTCCGGACAGATCTTTCTTGATGAGAAACCGGTAACAATTAAAGATCCGATTCAGGCGAGAGATTATGGTATCGCAATGATCGCACAGGAACTGAACTATGTACCGGAAATGTCAATCGAAGAGAACTTGTTCTTAGGACGCCTTCCGGTGACTAAATTTGGCAATGTTGATTGGAAGAGAGTTCGTAGAGAGACGATTGAATTTCTGAGACAGGAGAATCTTCCATATAAACCGGATCAGAAATTAAAAACATTAACAGTATCTGACATTCAGATGCTTGAGATCATCAAAGCAATTTCCAACAATGCTCAGATCGTAATTATGGATGAGCCTACATCAGCAATCACAAACCGTGAGGTTGAGGTGTTGTTCGGCAAGATCGCAGAACTGAAAAAGAAAGGCGTAAGTATTATTTACATTTCTCATAAGATGGAAGAAGTATTCCGTATTGCGGATGACATCACAGTTCTTCGAGACGGTAAGACAGTTGAGACACATCCGGCATCAGAGATCGATCTTGACAAAGTCATTGCACTGATGGTTGGACGTAAGATGGACAATGTTTATCCGAAAGAAGAAGTTGAAATTGGTGAGCCGATCCTTGAAATAGAAGGACTTGGAAGCAAAGGTGTATTTAAAGATATTAACTTTAAAGCTAACAAAGGTGAGATCGTAGGATTTGCCGGACTGATGGGTGCAGGACGTACCGAAACAATGAGAGCAATCTTCGGACTGGATCCTTATGATGAAGGAAAGATCAAAGTTCACGGCAAAGAAGTTACTATTAAGAAGGTAAGCGACAGTATCGCACAGAAAGTCGTAATGCTTTCCGAAGACAGAAGACGTTATGGTATCATCCCGATCCGAAGCGTTATGGAAAATGCAAGCATTTCCAGTCTGGACAAGATCATCTATGGCGGAAGATGGCATCCGAAGGTAGAAAAAGAGCTGGTAAGCAAGTATTTTGAAAAGATGCATGTTAAAACACCATCTCTTGAAACTGCAATTCAGGGACTGAGTGGTGGTAACCAGCAGAAAGTACTTCTGGCTAAATGGATGTTAAGAGATCCGGATGTATTGATTCTGGATGAGCCTACCAGAGGTATCGACGTCGGAGCTAAATTCGAGATTTACAGACTGATGACAGACCTGGTTAAAGAAGGAAAGACAGTTATTATGGTTTCCTCTGAACTGCCGGAGCTGATCGGAATGTGCGACAGAATTTACATAATGAACAAAGGTAGAATCACTGGTTGTCTGAGCAAGGATGAGTTCTCACAAGAGACAATCATGAGATATGCAATGTAATTAGCGGAGGGATTGAGAAAATGAAAAATTCAAAAGCGAGAGATTTTATACACAAGTTTTCGATCTATATCATCCTGGTGGCAATGTTCATCATCTGTGCGATCGTAAATGACAACTTTTTATCTGCACGTAACTTAATCAACGTTGCCCGCCAGCTTTCAGTTGGAACAATCCTGGCATACGGTGAAATGTTACTGGTAATCGCAGGACTGATCGACTTGTCTGTTGGTTCTGTACTGGCACTCGCTGGTGTGCTTTCAATCGCAGCATACCAGTCAACCGGATCACTGTTAGTTGGTTTCCTTGTAGCAATCGCAGTTGGTGTTGCATGTAACTTCATCAACGCAATCCTGGTTACACACTTTGATGTACCGGCATTCATTGCTACACTGGCTATGCAGATGTCAGCCAGAGGTGCAGCACTTCGTTTCACAAACGGACAGAACTTACTTCAGTTGAAAGACTACACAGTATTTGGACAGGGTAACTTAGGACCGGTTCCGATGCCTGTAGTATTCATGATCATTATTACAATTATTACATGGTATATTATGACACATACAAGATTCGGCCGTTCTCTTTACGCTATCGGTGGTAATGAAGGAGCAGCAATCGCATCTGGTATCAATGTTAAGAGGAACAAATACATCATCTACATCATCAATGGTATCTTCGCAGGTATCGCAGGTGTGCTCTTTATGTCTCGTGTAAATGCAGGTCTTCCGAACGGAGCTGTAGGATATGAGATGGAAGGTCTGACAGCTACTATCGTCGGTGGTACAAGTTTCTCAGGTGGTGTTGGAACAACAATGGGAACTCTTGCCGGTGGATTTATCATCGGTTTCTTGAACAACATCATGAACCTGATGGGTGTAGACTCTTATGTACAGCAGATCGTTAAAGGTATCATCATCGCACTCGCCGTAGTTGCAGATATCAGATCTAAGAATAAGAAGACACAGAAAGTTATCCTTGCAGCAGATGACAATGATGACAAGAAAGAAAAAGCAGCAGCCAAATAATGAATGCACAAGTTGCAGAACTTTTACAATATAAACCAAATAAGGAGGATTTCAATCTATGAAAAAGAAAGTAATCAGCGCTATCCTTTGCGCAGCAATGGTATCTACAATGGCAGTAGGATGTAGCTCATCCGACAGCAAAAAAGACTCTAAGAGTGACAAAAAAGACGGCTACAAAGTAGCTTATATCGCAAGAGCTCAGGAAGACTCTTTCGCAGCTTGGTTAGCTGACGAGATGAGAGCAGCATTCAAGAAAACAGGGGACATGTCATTAGAGGTATTCGATGGAGAAGCTAACGACGAGAAAGAGAACTCTATCATTGAGAACTGTATCGCAAACGGATATGACGGAATTATTGTTCAGGCTAACAACGGAGAAGCTCAGCTCCCATACATTCAGCAGATCGTAGAAGCTGACATCCCATGTATCACAACAAACCCACGTGTTGAGTGTGAAGGAACAGGATCTGTAGATGCTGATCCATACGAGCAGGCAAAAGTAAACTGTGAACTGGCTCTTAAGAAAATTCCGAAAAACGCTAAAGTTGTAGTTCTTCAGGGACCTGCAGGAAACTTCCACAGCACAAAGAGAAGAGAAGCATGGAAGAAAGAATTCTTCGACAAGAGATCTGATGTTAAGATCTTAGCAGAAGATATCGCTAACTGGAACAAAGACGAAGCTATGCAGCTCATGGAAGACTGGGTACAGGCTTATGGACAGATTGATGCTGTTATCTCTATGAACGACAACATGGCAGCTGGAGCAATCGAAGCAGTTAAAGATAACGCTAAATACAAAAACATGCAGGCATATGGTGTAGACGGAACTGCAGAGGCTTGCTTACTTATCAAAGAAGGTAAGATGACATCTACAGGACTTCAGTCAGCTATCGACCTTGCTAAGATGAATACAGAAGCTATGCATGATGTATTAACAGGTAAGAAGAAAGTTACTGACATCAACGACAACGTTCCTGCACCACTTATCACATCTGACAATGTTGACGAATACATCCAGATGTACAAAGACAACGGACAGATTAAAAAATAATTTGAACGTATGAAAAATTAATCACAGAATTAGATTAATGACTTAATCAATGTCAGTGAGAAAAAGTATATTGTAAGAGTAGACATAACTGGCAGGTCAAATATCGGCTTGCCAGTTATTATTTTCAAAAAATAGTTCGAGAAAATTTTAACAGATTTAAAGGAGATACGTGAAATGAAAAACAGAGGAGCATTTATGACAGACCTTGATAAAATGGAAATCCGTGATATTCCAATGCCGGAACCGAAAGAGAAAGAGGTTCTGGTTGAACTGGAATATGTAGGAATCTGTGGTTCTGATGTACATTATTTCCACGATGGAAGATGTGGAAGCTATGTAGTAGATGGAGACTTCATGCTTGGACATGAGTGTGCCGGAACAGTTGTAGAACTTGGAGAAGGTGTAGAGAACCTGAAAATCGGAGACAGAGTAGCTCTGGAGCCGGGAATCACATGCGGACAGTGTGAATTCTGTAAATCAGGACGTTACAACCTTTGCCCGGATGTACAGTTCCTTGCAACACCACCGGTACAGGGATGCTACGAGAACTACATCGCATTCCCGGAGAACATGTGCTTCAAACTTCCGGACAACATCAGCACAAAAGAAGGTGCACTTGTTGAGCCATTATCAGTAGGTATGCACGCAGCTAACCAGGGAAATGTACAGCTTGGAGACTCTGTAGTAATTCTTGGAGCAGGTTGTATCGGACTTGTAACATTACTTGCTTGTAAAGCACACGGTGCTACAGATATCACAGTTGTTGACGTAATTCCAAAACGTCTGGACTATGCTATGAAATTAGGAGCTACACGTGTGATCAACGGAAAAGAAGTAGATGCTATCGAAGAAGTTAAGAAGATCACAAACGGAGCCGGTGTTGACAAAGTTATGGAAACAGCAGGATCTCCATTTACAATCAAAGAGACTCCATTCATGGTTAAGAGAGGCGGAACAATCGTATTAGTTGGTATTTCTGCTCAGGAAACGGTTGAATTTAACTTTGCTCAGATCATGGACAAAGAGCCGGAAATCAAATCTGTATTCCGTTACAGAAACATCTACCCACAGGCAATCGCAGCTATCTCTGATGGCCTGATTGATGTATCCGGAATCGTTACACATGAATTTGATTTCGATAACATTCAGGAAGCATTTGACTGTGCAATCAATAACAAGGACGATGTAGTAAAAGCTGTAATTAAGATCAAATAATATAATACCAAGGTAAAAAGGTCGGTCGCCACGTGAGCTAGATCATATGTGGCGGACAGACCTTGGGACCTGTCCCAATATGAGCATAAAAGTGGGATATTAATCCCACGATATGCGAATAGTGGGTAGGATTGCGGGAGTGCAACGCACGTAGCAATCCGTGGGTATTATAAAAAACAGATGAATACAGCAAAATGGAGGTTTATGATGGTAGACTATAGAAATTTTAATGAAGATTTCAGTCTGGAAGGCAAGACAGCAATTGTAACTGGTGCAGCTAGTGGTATCGGATATGAGATTGCAAAAATGTATGCAAGAAAAGGCGCTAACGTAGTAAGCTTTGACATGAACAAGGCAGATGACCTTGACGATTACATGAAGAAGCAGGGCGTAGGTTATCTCGCATATGTTGGAAACATTACAAAAACTGCAGATATTGATGACTGTGTGGCAAAGACAGTTGAGACATTCGGAAGACTGGATATTCTTGTAAACTGCGCAGGAATCGGTGTTGTACAGAGTGTTCTGGATCATGAGGAAGATCTCTGGGATAAGACACTTAGCATCAACCTGACAGGAACAGTAAGATTTGGACGTGCTGCTGCAAAAGTTATGAAAGAGCAGGGCGGCGGAAAGATCATCAACATGGGTTCCCAGGCAGGAGTTGTTGCACTTGACGGACATCTGACCTACGGATGTTGTAAAGCTGCTGTAATCTATGCTACAAAACAGTTCGCTATGGAACTGGCACAGTACAACATTAATGTAAATGCAATCTCTCCAACAATTATCCTGACTCCGATGGGAGAAGAAAACTGGAATAATGAACGTGGAGTAGAATTTAAAAAGAAAATTCCGGCACATAGATTTGGTTATCCGGAAGAAGTGGCAGCATGCGCAGTATTCCTTGCAAGTGACGCATCCAGCCTCGTAAACGGAGCAAATCTTGTGATCGATGGTGGATTTACCATCTGCTAAACAAGAGTAATTACTCAAATATTTTATTTCAATGATGCTTTCGCCGTGCAGTCGTTAGCCCCGCTGCATGGCGATATAGCTAAAAAAAGCTAAGAAAACAATGACGGAGGTCTAAAACAATGGAAGAAAAAAGAGTGCAGGAGCTGGCTGCGAAGGCAGTAAAAGTCCGCAGAACAGCATTAGAAGCAATCGAAGCCGCTCATTCAGGACACGTAGGTGGATCCTTTTCAGTGGCAGATATTTTGACAGTTTTATATTGGGAAAAAATGAACATCAACCCGGAGCAGCCTAAAGATCCCGACAGAGACAGATTTGTACTGTCAAAAGGTCATTGTACACCGACTATGTACGCGACATTGGCACTTCGTGGATTCTTCCCGGTAGAAGATCTGAAAACATTCAGAAATGTAGACAGTTATCTCTCCGGACACGTAGAGATGACAAAGGTACCTGGTGTAGATATGTCAGCAGGTTCCCTTGGACAGGGCTTATCCGCAGCAATCGGAATGGCTCTGTGCGGAAAAGTGGATAAGAAAGATTATCGTGTATATGCAGCATTAGGAGATGGCGAGATTCAGGAAGGACAGATCTGGGAGGCAGCTATGGCAGCCGGAAATTACGGACTGGACAACCTGACCGTATTCGTAGATAACAACAATCTGCAGATTGACGGAACCATTGAAGAAGTAATGTCACCATATCCGATTGAAGATAAATTCAAAGCCTTCAAGTGGAATGTACTTACAATCGACGGACACGATTATGCACAGATTGCAGATGCAATTGACAAAGCAAAAGAGACAAAAGGTGCTCCGACGGTTATCGTAGCAAAGACTGTAAAAGGAAAAGGTGTTTCCTTCATGGAAAACAATGTAAAATTCCATGGAAGCACACCGACACCGGAACAGTTTGAACAGGCATTCAAAGAATTAGATGCACAGGCTGCATCATTGGAGGTGTAATTATGGGAGAAGTAATAGCAACAAGAGAAGCCTATGGAAGAGCTCTGTGTGAATTCGGAGCAGATGAGAACATCATGGTATTTGATGCGGACCTTACAATTTGTACAATGTCCTGCTATTTTGCACAGAAGTATCCGGAGAGATTCTTCAACGCAGGTATCGCAGAGTGTAACATGGCAGGTATGGCAGCAGGAGCAGCATCCTGCGGAAAGACAGCATTTATCCATACATTTGCAATGTTTGCAGCAGGAAGAATTTACGATCAGGTAAGAAACTCCATTGCATATCCGGGACTTAATGTAAAAGTTGTCGGAACACATGCAGGACTTTCTGTAGGAGAAGATGGAGCAACTCATCAGTGTATCGAAGACTTAAGTCTGATGCGCACCATCCCGGGAATGACAGTTATCTGCCCATGTGATGCAAATGAGACAAGAGAAGTTGTAAAAGCAATGATCGATTATGACGGACCGTGCTATTTAAGACTGGGACGTTCCGGAGTTGAAAATATAACTGACTCCATCCCGGGATATAAATTTGAACTTGGCAAGGGTGCACAGTTAAAGGACGGAGATGATGTAACAATCATCGCAACAGGTCTGATGGTTCAGGAAGCATTAAAAGCAGCAGATCTTCTCGCAGCAGAAGGAATCAAAGCCCGTGTGATCGACCTGCATACGATCAAACCGATTGACAAAGACATTATCATCAAAGCAGCCAAAGAGACGGGTGCAATTGTAACAACAGAAGAGCACAATGTTATCGGCGGACTTGGCGCAGCAGTAGCAGAAGTCGTTACAGAAAGCTGCCCGGTACCGGTTGTGAAACATGGTGTAGAAGATGTATTCGGACATTCCGGAACAGCAGAAGCACTGATGGTAAAATATGGTTTAACACCGGAGAAGATTGTAGAAAAAGCAAAACAGGCAATCGCCTTAAAAAAATAAACTACAAACAATAATTTAATCGACAAAGGCGACAGCAAAGGAGAAATTACTATGGACATGATGAAAGCAAACGTATATGACAAACCAGGTCATTGCGAAGTAAAACAGGTTCCGGTACCGGAGATCGGACCACATCAGGTACTGATCAAAGTTATGTCCTGCGGTATTTGTAAAGGCGCAGACGTAGCACTTGCAGCAGGTGGATTCCTTGCAGAGTTCCCACTGTTAAACGGACATGAATTTGCCGGATATGTATACAAAGTCGGTGAGCATGTAGACACATTTAAAGTTGGAGACAGAGTAACAGCAGATAACACAGTACTGTGTGGAGACTGCTACTACTGCAGAAAAGACGAGCCATTATATTGCAAAAATTTCTACTCACTGGGATGCAACGGCCCTGGAGGATTCGCTGAGTATGTAGCAGTGAATGCAGATAAAGTATTCCCGATCAGCGATAACTTGTCTTTCAACGAGGCAATTTTCGCAGAGCCGACTGCATGTGCAGTACATTCCATGGACCGTATCCAGGTGAAATTCGGTGATGACGTTCTTGTATATGGATGCGGACCGACAGGAATCATCATGACACAGCTGCTGATGCACTCTAACGCAAATCGTGTTGTAGTATGCGGACCAAGCCAGGACAAACTGGATATCCTGAAGAAATACGGATGTAAAGAGACAATCCTTATGGATCGTAACGATCCAAGCAAACACGAAGCTAAATTAAGAGAAATCGCTCCGGAAGGATTTGATCTCCTTGTTGATACAACTGCAAATGTAGATGTAATGGAAAGCATGATCAAATTCGGAAAAATGGGTGCAAAATTCATGATGTTTGCAATGCCGCACGCAGGTGCAAAATGGGCAATTGATCCAGAGTACTGGTATCTCCACGAGATCCAGCTGATCCCGACATGGGCACAGACACACTGCTTCGGACGTGCACTGGAATATCTTGAGGCTGGAAAAGTACAGGTAAAAGAACTTGTTACACATGAAATGCCACTGGATGATTACGATAAAGGAATTGCGCTGGCTGCCAAGGGAGGTCCGGGCACACTGAAAGTCATCCTTCATCCAAACTACGAAGAATAATAACGGAAAATAAACAGTTAGTGTAGAATTTACAGATTGAATATAAGATTTTCATATGCGCTCCGACAGGTTACTATCGGGGCGCATGCTATATAAAAAATTCAGAAGATAATCGTCAGATCGGTTTGGGAAAAGGGAAGGCAGGAAGATGAAAGCAATAGGATTAGATATCGGAACAACAACCGTATGTGGAGTGCTTGTAGACGCGAAGACAGGAGAACTTTTGGATGCGAAGACGCTTACCAATGACTCTGTGATAGAGAGTGTACATACATACGAACGCACACAGGATGCAGATAAAATTCTTGTGAAATGCAAAAATATATTAGAAGAGTATCTTTCCGAACAGGAAGATATTGTGAGCATTGGCGTAACCGGACAGATGCATGGAATTGTCTATGTAGATGAAAATGGCGTGGCAGTCAGTCCGCTGTATACATGGCAGGATGGCAGAGGAGATTTAGTATGTGCTGATATCCAGAAGAAACAACCAGTAGTGGATTCTGAGGGCGTGGGAAATACAGATACTGAAAGCAAAGTGGCAGACAATTCAGAGATGGGTGATTCTGGAAATATAGATAGCGGAAACAAAGTGGCAGATAACGCAGAGACTGGCGAATCAGGAAATGTTTGTATGACATATGCCGCTGAATTATCTAAAATAACCGGTTATCATATGGCATCCGGATTCGGACTGACAACCAATTATTACAATACAAAACACGGACTTGTCCCGGAAGAAGCAAAGTCATTTTGCACGATTCCGGATTATGTTGCAATGTCTCTGGCAGGTGAGAAGAGACCGAAGATGCATCAGACAATGGCGGCAAGTCTCGGACTTTACAATATGAAAGCCGGAGATTTTGACCGCACGGCAGCAGAAAAAGCTGGTATGAACCCGGAATTACTGCCGGAAGTAGCAATAATAAGCACGACCTGCGGAGCTTATACAGCAGATGTGGAGAAATATCCGGTATATGCGGGGAAAACAATCCCGGTCACAGTTGCATTTGGAGATAACCAGGCAAGTTTCTTAGGTTCTGTCAATCAGGACTGCAAAGTATTGTTAAATGTAGGAACCGGCGGACAGGTATCTGTTTACAGTGAAGAGCTGATAAAAGCAGATGGAATCGAGTGCCGCCCATATTTGAAAGGTTCCTATCTGATGGCAGGCTCTTCTTTGTGTGGTGGATATTCCTACAATCTTGTGAAACGATTTTTTGAGGAAATCTATGCACTGGCAGGCGTAGGCTGCCCGAAAGATATTTACAGTATCATGAACCGGATCGCAGGAGAAGCTGCAGAAAAAGAGAAAACATTGACAGTCGATACAAGATTCAATGGAAGTCGTGAGAATCCGGCGCTGACAGGAAGCATTACCGGGCTGACAGTAGATACCTTCCATCCGGGAGATCTGGCGTACGGTGTACTTCGAGGACTGTGCGAAGAGCTGTATCAATTTTATAATGTGTTGCCGGAGAATCTGAAAGATGGCAGTCACTTTGTCGGAAGCGGAAATGGAATTCGCAAAAACCCACTGTTGCAGAAGATTGCAAGCGATCGTTTCCGGATGAAACTTCGTATCCCGAAATACGCAGAAGAAGCGGCATATGGAGCAGTGTTATTTTCCCTGCTTGCAAGCGGCGAGCGTGAAACTCTGGAAGATGTGCAGAGGCTGATACGGTATGAAGCGTAGAAAGCTGCAGAAGATTGTATTTGATGAGTGGATATATAAAAGACTCTTGGCAATACGTTGAGAGAAATGATGTTAAAAGGGCTCTTTTTAATAGATTTGTAAAAATATTTGGTAAAGATTGCTGAAAATGGAAAGAATTTCGAAACGAAAGTAAACGAAAGTAGACAAAAGCAATCGATAATGCTAGAATAATTTTATAAGAAATTTACGTATTATATAGGAGGAATGAACCATGAAAATTGCAATCGGATGCGATCCAAACGCACAGGCAGCAAAAGAGGAAGTTATCAAGTATATCGAATCTAAAGGATACGGAGAAGTTACAGACTTCGGAAGCGAAGACCCGATTTACGCACATACAGCAGTCAAAGTTGCAGAAGCAGTTGCAGCAAAAGAATATGATCGTGGTATTCTGATCTGCGGAACAGGTATTGGAGTATCTATCGCAGCGAATAAAGTTAAAGGTGCATATGCAGCACTGATCTCTGATGTATATTCAGCACAGAGAGCAAGACTGAGCAACGATGCTAATATCGCTTGTATGGGAGCTTTCACAACAGGAAATAAAGTAAGAGAACTTCTTGTAGATGCATTCCTTGGCAACGAATTCGTACCGGGATGCTCATCACAGCCGAAGGTAGACGCATTCGTTAAATACGATAACGAGAGATAATAAAAATAAGACAGACACCGCTTATGGAAAACCATAGGCGGTTTTTTACAGCTTCTTTTACATATGAGAAGCCAAAACTACATAATTTTTGGATATTCCGTCCCTCTCATTCGTATATAAAGTGAAAACAAAAAGGAGGTGGAAAGATATTGGAATGGACAAAAGACAAATTCTATCGTATGTATGAAGAATATAATGGCATGGTGTATCGGTTGTGTATGTTGTACCTGAAAAATGAGAGTGATGCAGGGGATGCGGTTCAGGATATATTTTTGAAAATGTGGGAGAAGGAGCCGGTATTTGCAAATGAAGTACACATTCGTGCGTGGCTTCTTCGTACAACAAAACATACATGCCTGGATATATTAAAGAGTGGTTGGTTTAAAAGAAGAGCAGATCGCGAGCCGGATTTGCAACAAATTCCACAGGAACAAAAAGAAGAATATTGCTTGTTGGAAAAGGTTCAAAAGCTTCCGGAAAAGTATAGGGAAGTATTGTATTTTTATTACTATGAAGAATATTCAGTAAAGGAAATCAGTGCTATGACCGGAATAAAAGAAAGTACGATACAATCCAGATTATCAGCAGCAAGAAAACAGTTAAAAATGATGTTAGAAACGAGAAAGGAGGAAGAAATATGAAGCATGGGCAGATGAATAAGAATCAGATAAAAAAAGCATTTTCGTTGTTAGAGCCTTCAGCGCAGGTGCGGGAAGATATATGGAATAAAATAGAAAAACAGATAGATGAACCAACAGTGGGACGGATGATAGAATCGGAAAAGGACAAGGGAAAAGGATATTACAGAAAGTTTTTCCTAAAAGTGGCAGCAGTTTTTGTGAGTGTAGTCGGAATTTTAGGAGCCATTGACAGGATGAATGATGGGAAAATGATGGAGGTTCTTGCAAATTTCTGGAAAATGGATAAAAACAGTCAATATGTAGTGCAGAAGATGACGGACTATCATGTAAAAGTAGATACTGCTTACGCACCGGAACTTCTGGAAGATACAGAAGAAAGAATTATTTTTGCAGGGACATTTGGCGTCGTTATTTATGATCAGGAGAGAGGACAGGTAGAAGGAACGATAGATCTTGATAAAATTCAAAGTAATTTCTTCGGTACAGAGACATTAAAGACAAGATTTATTGTTGATGGAGATAATTTGTATATTTACAATTGCCAAAAAGGAAAACCATATGGAAAATATTATCGCTATGATCTTGGCATGTGTAAGAGAAATTTAAAGAAAAAGAACATTTCTTCGTTGTCACCGGTTGAGGCAAAAAAAGTCACAGAAAATTTGGAAAAACAAAGAAAGAAATTACAAAGATATAAAACAACATGGGAACACTTCTCAAATGCAGAAAAAATATTTGAAGGAAAGATTTACAGTGAAAAATGTTTGAGTACGAAAGAAAAAAATGGCGGAAGACAGAACTCGTGTCTGGTTTTGAAAAAGAATGCTGGTACATCAAAGTATCAGATGTATATATATCGACAAAACCAGAACACGAAAAAGATAACAAAAGATAAACTTTCTGTTTTTGCTACGGAACCGGATGCAGAAGAGAAAAACTATCCAAAATATTATGCAGCGGATAAAAATTCAGTGAAACAGGCATTAATTAATTGCTTTTATGAAAATCCAAAAGTATATGCAGGAAGTATATATTATGGAAAGAATATAGAGTCTACATTGCCTGAAAAGCAATATGAATTGGTGCTTCCGATTATTCAAATTACAGGTATAAAAAAGCAGGGTGATACGGTTAAAACAATTGGTTCATTTTACTGGTATGGCTTTGTGACTTCAGGTAAGACATTATACGAGTCAGATGCGGATGGAAACAGAGCGGTTGCATATCTAAAAGAAACAAAAGATGGCTATAAAGTGGAGAAAATTATCTGTCCAAGAGATGGAGGCTATTACCGGAAAGACTTGGAACAAATATATGGAAAAGATGATGTGGCAGTTCAAAAGACATTGGACATGGATGTTGAGAGCGGTGTAGTTGAAACATTAAAAGAATATGTGAAACAAAATCAGCAGAAATTTGTATATTATAAAGCGTTTGGACGGGATCCACAAAATCTGAAATAAGACGGATGGGGCTATCGAACGAATGATATATTCATTCTTTTTGATAATAAAATTTGCATACAAAAGTTGTGAAATAAGTTGAAAAGATGCTTTGATAGTGCTAAACTCCTATAAAAGCATCTTTTTCTTTTGCGCTTTTGAAGCGTGTCTTATTCATATCTAAAGTATCTGAAAGGAATTCATGCTTTTAAATTTCACTAATAGCAGCAGGAGTCCTTGAGGTACTTAAAAGACCGCACAAATTTCTTGTGAAGGACTCATAATCAAAGAAGGGAGAAATTCATGAGAAAAAACAGAGAGTACAAAAGCGATGTGTTTTCCATGTTAATGGAAAGCAAAGAAAATGCGCTGGAAGACTGGTTGAAAGATAATGACAAGGATTTATTCAGCAGAAGGCAAATACAGATACCGACACCGCACTTTATTGTATTTTATAATGGGATGCAAAAGAAACCGGAATACGAAGAAATGAGATTGTCGGATTCTTTTTACCACAAAGCACAGGAACCACAGATAGAGATCATCTGCAAGGTTTATAATATCAATCCGGAAAATAATCAGAAGTTGAAAAAGAAATCAACAGTGCTGGAGGGATATACATACTTTGTGGAAAAAGTAAGAGAGAATCAAAGACAGCAAATGAATCTGGAAGAGGCAGTTGACAGTGCGATACATGATTGTATAGATCATCATGTATTGGAAGATTTTTTCAGGAGAAGAAAGGATGAAGTAAAGAAAATGACACATCTGGATTACACATGGGAAAAGCGGGAAAGGTTAATACGCATGGAAGAATATGCAGATGGCGAAGCGGCTGGACTGCGTGAAGGCAAAGCTGTTGGACTGCGTGAAGGCAAAGCTGTTGGAATACGTGATTCTCTACTGGAACTCTTACAGGAGTTTGGCGATATACCGGAAGCACTTCAAACCCGGATTGAATCAGAAAAAGATTTGCAGGTTTTAACAAGCTGGTTGAAAGTCGCCGCGAGAGCGGACTCCCTGGAAGAATTTCAAGAGAAAACAGGACTGCTGTGATGGTGGTATGAGTAAATAAAGTGAAGAAGCACCCACAAAACCTGCCACTGGCAGCTTCTTTCGGATGCAATAGATGTTTTAGAAAAGATAGTGTCGTAGTACCGATTAAAAAAATCGTTACTGCGACACTTTTTTTATATAAGTTATCTATAATACTTATATTAATTTCGAATTTGTTTTCCAACCACACCTTCTGTAGAATGGAACTAAGAACTATTGTCGCAAAATAACATTATAACCAGAAGGAAAGGAAGGAAAAAGTATTGAAAAATCAAGCAAAACGAGTGCTGATGTTTGGACTGATGATAGCAGTAGTATTGTCTATGTTATTGCCAAATGTCAGTGAGGCAGCAGCGAAGAAACCGGCAGCAGTAAAGGCTAAGACAGTGAAAGTCTACAAGAGCACCAGCAACACGAAGACAGCAACCGTGAAAGTAAAATGGAAGAAAGCAAAAATTGCGAAGAAATACCGCGTTGCTTACAAAGCAAAGGGCAAAAAGAGCTGGAAGAAAGTGACAACCAAAAAGACAGCGGTCACATTAAAGAATCTGAAAGAAAATACAAAGTATTCTGTAAAAGTACGCAGTCTGAATGGCAAGAAGTACAGCAAATATAGTAAGGCAAAGACATTTAAGACAAAGAAACTGGTGAAGAAACCATCAAAACCGGATGAGCCGAAACCGCCGATTGACGAGAAAACGGAATTAAAAATTGATAAATCTGAAGTGACATTGTATGTAAAAGATGGCTATACAGCGACAGTAACAGCAAGTGGAATCGATACAGACAAGCTGACATGGGAGTCTTCCGATGAAGCAGTTGCAACTGTAGAAAATGGTGTGATCACACCGGTAGGAGAAGGAAAAGCAGTGATCAGTGTATCTGGAGAAGACCAGAAAAAAGAGTGTCAGGTTACTGTAAAATCCAGCGCATATCAGTATGTTACAGCGAAAGATGTACTTACGTCACTTGCATCCGGTAACAGCGAATACGAATTGATCGACGTGCGCCAGAACATAGATAAGAGCGGACTGGACATGGGTTCTTATACAAAAGCACATGTGATCAGCGCACTTGGTGCCCCGATGATGTCTGATGAATACGATTACCTTGCAGCTGATCAATGTGTAGAGAATCTGAAGAAAGTGGGCTTGTCCAATGAAAACGGTAAAAAACATGTATTTATCTGCTATTATGGTGGCGAAATTGCACAAATTGGAGTAAAAGTCGCAAGAAGTCTGATGGGAATCAACAATGATGACATCTATATCTTGGAAAGCGGACAGTGGTCTATGGATCCGGAATGGTCATCCATGGCAAAGAATCCATATGAAGCGCCACAGTATCTTATCGGAATGGGAACATTGAAAACAGGAGAAGCAGTGCAGACTATGACAAAGAGTCAACTTACAACAGCAATGACAGGAGAGATCAAGATCTGTAACGTACTGGATGTTCGTGTAAAAGCAGATTACGATGCAGATCATATCGACGGAGCTGTGTCAGCATCTGTAAAAGAAAATGACGGAAATGCATTGAAAGAAGAAGTGCAGAAAGCCGGAAAGACATCCGTATTTGTGCTTGTCGGCGATGGTCAAGGCGAAGACGTAGCAGAAGCATACCAGAAAATGGTTGGTTGCGGAGTAGAAGCAAATCAGATTGTAGTACTCGATGGTGGTATGAGTAAATAAAGTGAAGAAGCACCCACAGAACCTGCCGCTGGCAGCTTCCTTCGGATGCAATAGCAAATAAAGACAGCTTCCCGGTACAGTGATGTATCGGGGAGCTGTTTTTGAAAATAGGATGAATTGAAAAATAATGGGTTTACAGAAGCGGATATTATAGCACTGAAAAACCATTGAAGGGAAAAGAACATTATGGAAAAGTGACGTATACGATAAGTTGTTTGAACTTTACACCTAAAAAAGATCAAACGGATTTAAAAACAAAAATGACATGGTCATGGAGCAAGGAACCAGCGGCATTAGTAACAGATATTGCGGCTGCGACAACCAGTGAAAATTTTACAAAAGATTCTTCTAGTGCAACAGTTAAATATTATAAATACGGACATAAAGATCAAGGGATAACTTCTCAGAATGCAATTGTAAAAACTAAAGATGCTGGAAGAGGTGTATTTACACGAATTACAATGGGAAAAAACTGGGATACAAATAAAAAAAGATATAAAAAAGTAGCTATGGCTGGCAGCATTACAACATCATGGAGTATTGGAAAAAAGGTAACACAGGTAGGTATTGCGTCAAATTATGGTCATACAATAATAGGAGCTGCACCATCAATCGTGTATCTGGGAAATCATCTGAAATAGAACGTTGACACATTTCTATAATTATACAAAATGCATAAAAATAAAAAAACTTCCCATTTTATGTCACAAAATGGGAAGTTTTGTGGTTACTACATATGTAGAGGTTACAAGCGGAGTATGCGCTGGGGAAACTAAGGTATGAAAAAGAACAGGAGGTACGTGTATATGTTAAAACCAGGATTAATACTTTTTTGTATAGCACTTATAACAGGAGGAATTGGATTCTTTGCAGGCGGAGGATTCTTAGGAGATGGAGGATCGTTTATGGCTATTGGATATTTAACACCATTTCTGATATACATAGCAAATCATGTTGGCAATAAAGGTGAATAAGCCACAAAAATAACCGCCCCAGTCTGACAAACTAAGCGGTTACTTTTGTAATCATAAGTATGCGGACTAACCGTCTATCGGGAGTCCTCTTAGATATCCTGCGTCAGGTGAGCAGCGAACTGCTCGGTAAAACTCTGGATATATGGAACAGCAGCGCCGATTGCGACGGCGTCTTTTTTGCATTTGCCGGAGAGAATGTAAGTAACATTGCTGTCAAATGTGGAGCGTGCGGCTACCTTTTTGCGGATCAGGTCAAGGTCTTCATCGGTGAAATAAGATGCAATGTGTCCGCCTAGAATGACCGGCGTTTCCAGTACCATATGCAGGTTGTTGATCAGCACGGCAACGTCGGAGAGATAATGATCCAGACGAGTCAGGCAGTCGGTATCCCCGGCTGCTTTTTTCTCAAAAAAGTTATCCAGTTCCTGGTGAATGTCGTCGGCATCGGAGCCTAACAGAGCATGTCCGGAACAGTAACATTCGGCGCAGCCTTTCTTGCCACAGTAACAGGTAAGCCCATCCGGAACGAGTGTCATATGCTCGAAAGTACCACTTTTTCCTGTGGCGCCAACCTGCAGCTTTCCGTCAATCAGCACGGCACCGCCCAGATGCTGTCCGAGAGAAATGTAGATGGAATCGCTCAGGTCGCGCTGCTCCCACAGTTCGCTGTAGCAGGCGCATTCCGCATCGTGGATCAGCTTACATGGAAAACGGAATGCATTTGCAAAAGTATCCAGACGCAGACCGGTACTGTTTAAGATCTCGCCGTAAGTAAAACTTTTTCCGTCCGGGGAAATCAGTCCCTGTACACCAAGTCCGATGCCAAGTACTTTTTCTTCTTCATAATGATTGGCTTTCATAAAGTTCTGCACAGCATCCTTCAGAGAAATGAAATAATTATCTGTCGGTGCAAAATCCAGAGAAATCTTCTCGCGTGCAATCACCTTTCCATATAAATTAAGTGCAACAATCGTCGCCCGGTGCGGCAGCAGTTCGATCCCGATCGCAATACGCGCAAGCGCTTCTACCTGATAGGCAACCGCACGGCGTCCGACCGTGGAATCCAGCCTTCCGCATGTCTTGATAAGAGAAGCATCCAGAAGTGTGTTCAAATGTTGGGATACCGTTGGAAGACTGATACACAGCTCATTTGCGATCATCTGCTTCGGGCAGGACGGATGCTGGTAAATAAATGAGTACACATCCGACAAATTCTTTAATTTTATATCTGTAAGTGTGAAAAAATCCATAATCTAGTCCTCTATTTTACAAAATCAATTAATAAAAAGGTATAAGACAAGTATACATAATAAAAGCGCAATCGTCCAGAGACAGATTGAGATTGTAAGTATTTCACAAATTCTCAGGTGAAAGATTGTGAAGTTTACAGTATTGTATATTTTATTTAAATAGGCTATTCTGTAAATATATTATATAAAACGATTTTATAAAATAAAATTGCAAAATGATTTAAAGCAAAAAAACACACTATAAATAAGGAGGAATCATCATGGGAATTATTGAAAAAATGAGACTGGATGGAAAGAAAGGTTTTGTAACAGGAGCAGCAAGAGGAATCGGTAAATGTACCGCAACTGCATTTGCAGAGGCAGGAGCTGATGTGGCAATCGTTGACCTTGATATCGAGGAAGCAAAGAAGACAGCGGCAGAACTGGCTGAGAAGACAGGAAGAAAAGTGATTGCGATCCAGACAGACTGCACGAACAAAGAGCAGGTTGACGAGATGGTAGAGACAGTTGTAAAGGAACTTGGCGGACTGGATTTCTGTCATAACAACGCAGGTATCTGCATCAACGCTCCGGCAGAAGAGATGACTTATGAGCAGTGGTCAAAGGTTATTAACATCAACCTGAACGGTATTTTCTTAACAGATATCGCAGCAGGAAAATATATGCTGGCTCACGGCGGCGGATCTATCATAAATACTGCATCCATGTCTGCACATATTGTTAATGTCCCACAGCCACAGTGTGCATACAATGCATCTAAAGCAGGTGTGATCCAGTTGACAAAATCTCTTGCAATCGAGTGGGCAAAACGCGGTGTGCGTGTCAACTGCATCAGCCCTGGATATATCGGCACAGAACTGACACTGAACTCTCCGACACTGATTCCGCTGATCGAGAAATGGAACGAGATGGCACCACTTGGAAGAATGGGAAAACCGGAAGAACTGGAATCAATTTGTGTATACCTGGCAGGCGATACAAGCACATTTACAACCGGATCTGATTTCGTGATCGATGGAGCATTTACATGTTTCTAAACATAGAATATAGGAGAATACAGATATGAGTGGCACAAATAGCAGAGAAATTGACTTGCTTTTATAAGTCAGTTTCTCTGCCTATTTGCTCGTTTCAGATGATTTCGGCAGGGAGAAGATAAATTCTGTTCCGACACCTTCTGTGCTGATAACGTTGATATTTTCTCCGTGAGCCTGTATGGCTTCTTTGACGATGGCAAGACCGAGTCCGGTTCCTTTCTTATCTTTGCCACGGGAAAGATCCGTTTTGTAAAAACGTTCCCAGATCTTATTCAGTGCATTTCGCGGAATACCGATACCGTAATCCTTGACAGACGTGTAAACTTTATCGCCACGCTCGGTTGTCTCGATCGTAATGGAAGAATCCTGATCACTGAATTTGATCGCATTATCGATCAGATTATAAAGAACCTGCTGGATCTTCCTCTTGTCGGCAAAGATATAGAGATGTTTGGTTGCAAAAAGAAGTTCAATCGAAATCTTTTTCTGGGTGCAGCGCCCTTCAAAGGATGCGGCTACGTTTTTGATTATCTCATGAATATCGAATGACACTTTATCTAACAGAAGATGTTCCGTATCAAATTCATTCAATGTCAGAAGATCGTGTGTCAGATCCGTCAGACGCTCTGTCTCAAATAAAATGATTTTCAGATATTTTCCCTGTAATTCCGGCGGGATCGTACCATCTGCCATCGCTTCCACATAGCCTTTGATGGAGGTCAGCGGAGAACGGAAATCATGGGAGACATTTGCAACAAATTTCTTCTGGTAGTCTTCCATATCCCGGAGCTGGGAAGACATATAGTTGAGGGATGCGGAAAGGTATCCCATCTCGTCTTCGGTGTTGACAGGTATCTCGTAATCCAGATTGCCGGAAGCATACTGCTTGGCGGCTTCCGTGATCTTGCTGAGCGGCCGGTAAACGAAAAACTGGAACGCCAGCAGAATCATAAAGGACAGAATGTAGATGACGAGAAAGCACGTATAAGCTGCGTTCAGAAGATAATGCTGTGTCTCGGAAATACTGCTCAAGTCTTTGTGGATGATCAGATATCCCTGAGAAGTATAGTTACTGTTCACCGGTGCAATGACCGTGAGTACATCTTCATTAAAATAACCGTGGTAATCACTGACCTCGTATTGGTTATTGCCAATTTCTGCCGGATCAAAGTTCGCAATTCTGGTTGGAGCGGAAGGAAAATCACCGGAGGATGCCGAAGTCAGCACTTTGCCGTTGCGGTCAACAAACCAGCATGCAGCATTCAGATGCGATTCGATACCGGACAGTTGCAGATGAACATCGTTGAGCGTAATATTTCCATAAAAATATTGCGGCAGATAATTCGTTGCAATGATATTCGCTTCCTGATGAACGGAAGAACCGGTGCTGGCTGTCAGCGGATCACTGACTAAGCCAGAGCCGAGCGTTGCGATCGTAAAAAGGCTCAGGAAACCGAAAATGATATATACAATAACAAATTTCAAATATAATGTACTTTTCATGTAGTGCCTCTGTGGTTTATTTCTTATTTTACTTCAAATTTGTAACCAATACCCCAGACGGTAGCAAGTCCCCATGTAGCATGATCTTTGATCTTCTCGCGGAGACGTTTGATATGTACGTCTACTGTACGGGTATCGCCAATGTATTCATATCCCCAGATCTGATCCAGAAGCTGCTCTCTTGTGAACACCTGATTCGGAGAAGCAGCAAGGAAATAGAGAAGTTCCAGTTCCTTTGGCGGCATATCGACAGTCTGACCATCCACAATAACCGAATAGTTGGTAAGGTTAATGGAAATGCCCGGATATTCGACACGCTTACTTTGGTCTTCCACCGGAGATTCCATCTTCTGCCCCGGTTGGTAGCGGCGGAGAACAGCTTTTACACGGGCAACCATTTCTTTGGAATCAAAAGGTTTCATAATATAATCATCAGCGCCCATTTCCAGCCCAAGTACTTTGTCAAAAACCTCGCCTTTGGCAGACAGCATAATGATCGGTGTGTTCGATCTTGCACGGATCTCACGGCAGACCTGATAGCCGTCAATGCCTGGAAGCATGAGATCCAGAAGCATCAGATTCGGCTGGTAAGTGTCAAATGCGACAAGTGCTTCTTCACCGTCATGGACCATCATCGTGTCAAAACATTCTTTTGTTAAATATAAGGAAATCAGTTCGGCGATATTTTCATCATCGTCTACGATTAATATTTTCTGTTTATTTACCATATAAAATAGTCTCCCTTCGTTCGCAGTGTTCTATCTGAGTTCTGCGATTGTAACTCCGGCGTCACCTTCTCCGAAAGCACCGAGCCGGAAGGATTTGACATGTTTCTGTCGCTTCAGGTATTTGTGGATGCCCTGACGCAGTGCACCGGTTCCTTTTCCGTGGACAATGCGGACAGAGCTTAAATGTGCAAGGCTTGCGTCATCTAAGTATTTGTCCAGCTCAGCAACCGCTTCATCAACTGTCTTACCGAGTAAATTGATCTCAGTAGCAACGGTAAGTGACTTGTTCATCTTGATCTTGCCTTTGCCGGTGCGCTTCGCTGTCTTTTGGAGATAGTTCGGCTTCTCGTCGATGATCTCCAGATCGGAAATGTTTACTTTGGAGCGTAAAATTCCCATCTGTACATCCAGATTGCCCTTTGCATCCGGAAGAGATACAACCGAACCGGTAAGATTCATGCTCAGAACCTTAACCGATTCGCCAAGTTTGAAATCTGACGGTTTGTATTGTTTCTTCGGTTTGGCTGGTTCTGGTGTCATGCCGGAACGGGTTTTTGCCATCTTCTTGCGGAGACGTTCACGTTCTTTCTCCATCTCGGCGGCAGAAATATTCGCCTTGCCGAATTTGTGGAAATTTCGCATTGTCTCATCGGCAGTCTCTTTGGCATCTTCCAGAATAGCATGAGCTTTTTCATTTGCCTCACGTAAAATACGGTCTCTCTGGGCTTCTAACTTCTCCTGCTTCTGGGAGGTTTCCATTTTCAGACGTTCGATTTCGCGCTTGTAAGCAGCGATCGTCTCACGCTCTTTGTCCAATGTCTTACGGCTCGTCTCCAGATCTGTCAGAATGTCCTCGAAAGATTCATCCTGTTCGGTCAGATGTGTCTTCGCATCTTCGATGATGTAATCCGGAATCCCCAGTCTGGAAGCGATAGCAAAAGCGTTACTCTTTCCGGGAATGCCGATCAGAAGACGGTAGGTCGGGCGGAGCGTCTCAACGTCGAACTCACAGGACGCATTTTCCACGCCCGGTGTAGACAGTGCATAGACTTTCAGTTCGCTGTAATGCGTTGTTGCCATCGTGCGGATGCCGCGGCTGTGAAGATGATTCAAAATAGAAGTCGCAAGTGCTGCACCTTCGGTCGGATCAGTTCCGGCACCCAGCTCATCAAAAAGAACGAGAGAGTGTTCGTCTACCTGTTTTAAAAAGGAAACGATATTTGTCATATGAGAAGAGAATGTACTGAGGCTCTGCTCAATGCTCTGCTCGTCTCCGATATCGGCATATACATCATGAAATACGGCAAGCTCGGAACGGTCCAGTGCCGGAATGTGAAGCCCTGCCTGCCCCATCAGAGTAAAAAGTCCAACGGTCTTAAGCGAAACCGTCTTACCACCGGTATTCGGTCCGGTGACAATGAGGAGATCAAATGTATCCCCCAATGTAAGCGTGATCGGAACGACATTCTTCTTATCTAAAAGGGGATGTCTTCCTTCCCGGATGTGGATTCTTCCTTCCGTGTTAAAAATCGGCTGGCTCGCATTCATATCAAGTGCAAGCGCACCCTTTGCGAAAATAAAATCAAGCTGGCGCAGAATTGTATAACAGGTGTGGATCTCCGTTGTATATTCGGCAGTGTCTGCACTCAGACGTGCCAGAACCTTCTGAATCTCTTCCTGCTCCTGCCCATATAATTCTTTTAAATCGTTATTCAGTTTTACGACAGCCATCGGTTCAATGAAAAGTGTAGAACCGGTTGCAGACTGATCGTGGATCATACCGGAAACTTGGCTGCGGTACTCGGCTTTGACCGGGATGCAATAGCGGTCGCCACGCATCGTAATGATCGGATCCTGTAAATAAGTGCGGAGAGATCCATTTACCATATTGGAAAGAGTGGCGTGTACTTTGTCATTGATCTGGTTCATTGCCCGGCGGACATGTTTTAATCCCGGACTGGCATCGTCACTGATTTCATCCTCGTTGATAACGCAACGGCGGATCTCATTTACCAGAATGGTTACCGGATTGAGCTGTTCAAAATAGCCATCCAGACAATCTTCAATCTCATCGGCATTGTCATGTCTGCCATAAGCTCTTGCACGACCGGCAGTCTCTAATAATTTGCAGATGCGGAGAAGTTCCCCGCTTCCGAGCACTCCGCCGATCTCCAGTCGGCGGATGGAATCGTTGACCGGATTGCAGCCGCTAAAAGACGGGCGTCCCTTCTTCACGATCCTTGTAAAAGCGGCCGCAGTCTCATCCTGCGCGCTCCTGATGGCAGAAATGTCTGTCATCGGTTTCAGTCTTCTGCACAGTTCTTTTCCACTGAAAGAAGAGGCATGTTCTATTAATTGTTCGATAATTTTGTTATATTCCAGTTTTGCTAATGTTTTCTTATTCATAATTCTCACCTGGATATATTCTACCTTATTTGCAGGATAAAGAAAAGGATAAATATTGAACATTTGCAGGTGATACGCTATACTAGAAAAAGGATTGCGAAGGAGACGCGAGGACCTATGGATGAGCAAAAAAGACAGCAAGAAGAATCAGAAATGAACGAGACTCCGGAGTATTCTTTTTTACAGGAAGTCATCAAAGATGAAGTGGGTGGCACAGGAAAGCGGAAGAAGAGAATCCTGCGAAAGATTGGCGTGGGAATTTTCATCGGACTGGTTGCCTGCTTTACTTTTAGTGTGTTCAAACCATGGGTAGAGAGCAGAATATCCGGCGATCCGGATGAAGTGACGATTCCAAGAGACACGAAGCAGACTGCAGAAAACGATGCAGGCAGCTCCGGGGAAGATGGAAACGGACAGAAGAAAGATAATTACAGCAAGTCTGTGAAGTCATTAAGTGATGTTGCGAAGAAAGGAAAGAGAAGTGTAGTATCGCTTCTTGTACTGACGGGCGCAACAGTTGGCAATAAAGATTTTGTCAGTGAGAGCCAGTCGGTATCCGGTGTCCTGATCGCCGACAACGGGCAGGAACTTCTGATTCTGGGACCGACGATGGAAGTGGGAGAAACACAGCAGATCCAGGCAACTTTCTGTGATGGAAAAAAATATCGGGTTACAGAGAAGAAGAGCGATGCGAACCTAGAACTGACGATTTACGCAGTGAAGGAATCACAGCTGGAAGAAAAGACGGCAAAGAGTATCCGGCTTGCAGCGCTTGGCAGTTCCTATGAGGTGAAGAAGGGTGACACCACCGTGTTGCTTGGTATGCTTTTCGGGCAGGGAGATGCAGTGGGATATGGTGTGCTGAGATCCAGTACCGAGAAAGCAGAGCGGGCTGATGGCACATATCATATTCTGGGAGCAGAGCTTGCCGGATTTACCGGAGGTAGTGGTATTATGTTTAACCGGCAGGGAGAAGTGATTGGAATTATCTGTGATGCGGCAGGCGAAGATGCGAAAGAAGAACTGATGCATGCATATGCGATTTCAGACATCAAAGATGTTATGCAGTTTCTGGCGAACGGAGAGAGCGTTCCGTACATCGGAATCCATGCAACGGATGTGTCCGAGAATATAGCGGAAGATCGCGGGATTCCAAGAGGAATCTATGTAGATAAAGTAGAAGCAGATTCTCCGGCGATGCGCGCCGGTATCCAGAGTGGGGATATACTGACTGCGATCGGAGGAACAGATATAGAGAATTTTGAACAGTATCATGAACTTTTGATGGAAGAAAAAGAAGGCACACATTTGTTGATCAAAGGTTACAGACGCGGTGCGAAAGATCAGTATGTTGCTGTGCATTTTAATGCTACAGTGGGAAATAAATAATAGAAAGAGGCTATAAAATATGAGATATATCAACACATTAGTAGAAGGCGAAACCATCCGGAATATTTATCTGTGCAAAGGAAAAAGAAGCGCAGAGACAAGAAACGGGAAGCCATATGACAATCTGATCCTGCAGGATAAGACAGGAACACTGGACGGAAAGGTCTGGGATCCGAATTCTAATGGAATCGCAGACTATGATGAGATGGATTTTATCGAAGTATTTGGCGATGTGATCAGTTATAATAACAATCTGCAGCTCAATATCCGTCAGATCCGTAAGGCATATGAAGATGAGTATGTGGCAGCAGACTACATGCCGACAACCGAGAAAAGCACAGACAGTATGTTTGAAGAACTGATCGGATATGTGAAGAAGATCGATAATGACTATCTGCGTCAGGCGGTTGAGTATTATTTTGTAAATGATGAAGCATTTATCAAGACATTTGTCGGACATTCTGCAGCAAAGACCGTTCATCATGGATTTGCCGGAGGACTTCTGGAACATACATTAAGCGTCGTGAAAATGTGTGAATACATGGTGAGTGCATATCCGATTCTCAACAAAGATCTGCTGTATGCGGCAGCCATTTGTCACGATATCGGAAAGACAAAAGAATTGTCACCGTTCCCGACAAATGATTATACAGACGATGGACAGCTGCTTGGACATATCGTGATCGGTGTGGAGATGATCTCTGATGCAGTCAGAAGTATTCCGGGATTTCCGGAGCAGCTGGCAAGTGAATTAAAGCACTGTATCGTTGCGCATCATGGAGAATTAGAGTATGGTTCACCGAAGAAACCTGCGCTGGCAGAGGCACTGGCACTGAATTTCGCAGATGCAACCGATGCGAAGATGCAGACACTGACGGAACTTTTCAAAGACAAGAAGAACAATGACTGGCTTGGGTACAACCGGTTATTTGAATCCAATCTGAGAAAGACGATTGTGTAGGAAAATAAAATTACAAAGAAGCAGCGATAAGATTCAATTTAAGTGGAGAAAGATATGCAAAAAAACGATATTGTAACAGTTACAATTGAAGATATCGGCGTAAATGGAGAGGGCATAGGCAAAGTTGATGGCTATACCCTCTTTATTAAAGATGCCATGATCGGAGATGTGATCGAAGCGAAAGTCATGAAAGCGAAGAAGCACTATGGCTATGCGAGATTACAGAAGATCCTGACGTCGTCCGAGGCGAGAGTGAAGGCACCGGCATGTCCGATGGCGAGAAAATGTGGTGGCTGCCAGATTCAGGAAATGAAATATTCGGCGCAGCTTGCATTTAAAGAGGGAAAAGTGTGCGGCAATCTGGAACGGATCGGTGGTGTGCCAGCGGAGCTTTTAGATGAGATCATGGAGCCGGTTGTTGGGATGGAACGCGGCGAAACCGTAGAAGTTGCGGCTGCTGCGGATACTGAAAAGGAAGGTGCAGCGGACTATCAGCCGTTCTGTTACAGGAATAAGGCACAGTTCCCAATCGGCACAGATAAAGAAGGACATGTGATTGCCGGATTTTATGCCGGAAGAACGCACAATATTATTTCAAATACAGACTGCATTCTTGGTGTTCCGGTAAATAAAGAGATTCTGGAGTGTATTCTTGCATTTATGGAAGAATACAAGATTCTATCTTATAATGAAGAAAAGCATACCGGTCTTGTGCGCCATGTGTTGATTCGTTACGGTTTCAAAACCGATGAGATCATGGTCTGTCTGATCTTAAATGGAGAAAAACTGCCGCACGCAGAAGTTCTTGTGGAGCGTCTGCGAAAAATTCCGGGAATGACAAGTATTACTGTTAATGTGAATCGTGCAAAGACGAATGTTATTATGGGAGATAAGATTAAACTTCTGTGGGGACAGACATTTATCACAGACTATATTGGAAATGTAAAGTATCAGATTTCACCACTGTCATTTTATCAAGTGAATCCGGTGCAGACAGAGAAATTATATGAGCTGGCGTTGGATTATGCAGACCTGACCGGTGAGGAAACGGTGTGGGATCTGTACTGCGGAATCGGAACAATTTCCCTGTTCCTTGCTCAGAAGGCAAAGCAGGTGTACGGTGTGGAGATCGTGCCGCAGGCGATTGATGATGCGAAAAATAATGCTAAGATTAACGGAATTAAAAATGCAGAATTTTATGTCGGAAAAGCCGAGGAAGTTCTGCCGGATTATTATAAAGAATATGCGAAGACGCACAATGGTGAGAACGCACACGCAGATGTGATTGTTGTCGATCCGCCGCGCAAAGGCTGCGAGGAATCGCTGCTTCAGACGATTGTTGACATGCAGCCGGAGCGTGTTGTGTATGTCAGCTGCGACAGCGCAACACTCGCAAGGGATGTGAAGTTCCTGCGCGAGAAAGGCTACGAGCTTGCGAAGGTGCACGCGGTGGATCAGTTCCCTCATACGGTACATGTTGAGAGCGTGGTTCTGTTGACTAAAGTACACAAGTAAAAGTGTGAAAAAGGCTTGAAATAAGGGGATTTCGATAGTTTTGGTTACTGAAAATAATACCGCAAAAAATGTCCTAAAAGCTTTTAAAAACCTAGGAAATTTTATAGTTGGATAGACAGAAATATTGAGATTGGGTCGATTATACAGAAGTGTTTACTTGTGATGTGTGAAAAAAATAAACACAGTAAAGATATATGAAGTCTTGCGGAAAGTCCTTTTTTGATGCTTGCAGATAGCTGAGTGGGTATTGGTTTACTCAGCAGGGTTGACACTAGAAAATAGATAACAAGAAGTTGAACCCTAGAGGGGTTCAGTCTTAAATATATAAAGGGCGAAATATTTTATTTCTCCATTGATAAAAATGATTTCTCTATATATAATATAAATTGGGTTTGATTATGCATCTGAATCGGAGGAAAGAGATGGAAGTAAGCTATAATAAATTATGGAAATTAATGATTGATAAAGGAATGCCCAATAAGAGTGATTTGAGAAAAGTTACGGGTATTGGGACAAATACACTTGCAAAGTTAAGTAAAAATCAAGTTGTTAGCATGGAAGTGCTAATGAAAATATGTTCAAGTTTAGATTGCGATATTTCTGATATTTGTGAGTTTAAACAAGAAAAACTAACGGAGGATAACAAATAAATGAATGCAATAGATTTATTCGCAGGATGCGGTGGATTATCGAAAGGATTTATGGATGCGGGATTTGATATCATTGTTGGCGTTGACAATGACCAAGATGCCCTTAACACATTCGCACTTAACCATAATGGTGCAAAGCCGTTGAATGCAGATTTATCCAAGCAGGAAACGTTTGATGAGATAAAGAAAATAGCTGGAGATAAAACAATAGATGTAATTATTGCAGGACCACCTTGTCAGGGATTTTCATTAACAGGACCTCGTAATTTTGATGACGAGAGAAATAAATTATATCTAGCTGTAATTGAAATGGTAAAACAGTATAAGCCTAAAGCTTTTATTATTGAGAATGTTCCGGGAATGGCAACTTTATATAAAGGTCAAATCAAGGAAGAAATTCTCAAGAGATTTCGAGATATGGGATATAATATTGATTGTGAAGTATTAAAAGCCTGTGATTATGGAGTGCCACAGATGAGAAAACGTCTGATTTTTATGGGGATTAGAAAAGACTTAGGAGAACCTTGTTTTCCAGAAGCTCAGTTTGGCCCGGGAACAGATAGACCTTATCGTACTTGCCGTGAGGCAATATCGGATTTACCTACAAGAAATAATGAATTAGGCACGAACGAAGATGTTTATTCGCAAGATGCAGTTACAGAGTATCAGAAAATGATGAGGAAGAACTGTATGGTTCTTTCAAACCATGTTGCAACAAATCATAAAGATTTTGTGAAAGAAACTATCGCATTAGTTCCGGAAGGTGGTAATTATAAGGACTTGCCTGCAGGGGTTGGAGAGAGCAGAAAATTTCATATGGCTTGGACACGATTGGATGGTAATGCTCCGGCACGAACTGTAGATACAGGACATAGAAATCTTTTCCACTATGAATTGAACCGTGTCCCAACTGTAAGAGAAAGTGCAAGAATTCAATCATTCCCAGATGATTTTGTGTTTACAGGAACCAGAACAAAGCAAGATAGACAGGTTGGAAATGCGGTTCCACCTTTGTTAGGTGAAGCATTAGGAAAAGCTATACTAGAAATTATAGGAGAGAAAAATAATGGCTAAGATTAAAGCAATCGACTTATTTGCTGGATGTGGTGGTCTTATGGATGGCTTTGAACAATCAGGGCATTACGATACTATTGCAGCAGTTGAATGGGAAAAGGTGCCATGTCAAAATCTCGAAAATAGATTAAGAACAAAATGGAAGTATTCGGATGCGGATCAGAGAGTCCTAAGGTTTGACATACAAAGAACTGATGATTTATTTAAAGGGTGGACTGATGATCCAGTCTATGGTTCATCTATAGGTTTGGATAAACTCATTGAAGATGCAGATGGGATTGATGTGATTATTGGTGGACCTCCATGTCAGGCATATTCGATTGCAGGAAGAGTACGGGACGAACATGGAATGAAAAATGACTACAGAAATTACCTTTTTGAAAGTTATATAAAGGTTCTTGAAAGATATAAACCTAAAGCATTTTTATTTGAAAATGTCCCAGGGATATTAAGTGCAAAACCTGGAGATAGGCCGATAATTGATATTATTCAAGAGAGTTTTGAAACAGTTGGCTATCATATCATGAAAGATTTGAGAAAAGCTGTTATAGATTTTACTGAGTATGGGGTTCCTCAGAATCGTAAGAGAGTAATCATTTTTGGTGTGCGAAAAGATTTATTTAAAGAAAATAGTGAGGAAATTGTGAAATCTTTCTATTTTTCTGTTTTGCCAAAATATAAATCTTCTAGAAAAATAACGGTAAGAGAAGCTATTGGTGATTTGCCTAAATTATACCCACAGGAAGAAGACTCGAAATATAATGGGGCTAGAACAAGACATTCATTACCAGATCCCATGGTTGCAAATCATGTAGCTAGATGGCAGAGTGATCGAGATGTTGGGATTTTTAAACTTTTAACAGAGGATATTGAATCCGGAAGAAATAAATATGTATCGATTTCTGCACTAAAAGAATTATATACAAAGATGACAGGAAAGAATTCAAATGTTCATAAATATCATGTCATCAAGTGGGATGAACCAAGTAATTTAATACCTGCACATTTATATAAAGATGGATTAAGACACATTCATCCAGATTCATCACAATGCAGAACCCTTACAGTTAGAGAGGCCGCTAGACTGCAAACATTCGCAGATGATTATATTTTTGAAGGTAGTAACATGGAACTATACAAAATGATAGGAAATGCAGTTCCATCACTTGCCGCAAAATGCTGTGCAAATGCAGTCTATGATATTCTCACAGAGAATGGAAATTAGGAGGTAATGAAAAGTGGCATACACTACAAACCAAGCATTAGAAACCCTAAATCGTTATCTAGGAATAACTGATGATGAAAAACAAATAATAGAGAATACAAAGCGCAGAGGGTTCGTATTCTCTTTGCCAAATGGTGAAAAGGCCGCAGTTTTTGTTTATCCCTTGGTTCATAAGCAAGATAATACAAAGAATTATTTTGATACAAGAGATAGTGGTGCTTATGAAAGAGGAGTAACATGGAATTATGCGATTACAAACAACATGAAATACTTTTGTATAGGTGTTAACGATACGGTAGACAAATATAATGATTATTCATTTAGTTTAGAGTGTAATGAATCTGATATTGAAAAAATATCAGGCACTTTAAATGGATCAAGAAATGGGCCTGGAAATCAAATAATTATTCCAAATGACTATGTGCCATCTAAGGGGATAGAACGTATTGCTAATAAACTAGGAATTTATATCACGGCAGTTCACAAGGATAATTTGTTAGATTACCTTACATATTATGACAATCGACCATATATGGAAAATTCTGCTTTGGCAAATTTAGATGAATTAGTTGTAGATGATTCATATGTGGAACGGGAAGATCCTTTTAAGACTGGTTACGAATCGCCATTTCCAAGAAACAGAATTCTTTTCGGTGCACCGGGAACTGGCAAGAGTTTTACTATCAATAGCGACCGCGTGGAGTTGTTAGGCAAGGACAATGAGGATGATTATGAACGTGTAACTTTTCACCCAGATTATTCTTATGCAAATTTTGTAGGAACATATAAACCGGTAATGATTGATGATTCTGCAGAGGTTATTTCTTTGGCAACAGAAAAAGATGTCTTGGCGGTATTAACTGATGAAACAAAGTCTGCACAAGAAAAGTATGATCAGCTCTATGACAGATTCAAAGGTGATGGATTAACAAGACTTCCACTTTTGTTGGGGCTTTATACAGATGAAAGTTTCAAGACAAGAAAAGCTGATGGTTCAGACGCAGCAGGTGATAATAGTGTAGAACGCAATCATGGAAAGGCAATCAGACCATATGTAAATCTTTTAAAGCCATCAAGTGGCAAGAAGGATATTTCTTATGAATATGTTCCTGGACCTTTCATGCGTATGTATGTTAAGGCACTGAAGAATAGCAGAACGGATAATATTAAGCCATTCCTATTAATTATCGAAGAAATCAACAGAGCAAATGTAGCTGCTGTATTCGGAGACATTTTCCAGTTGCTTGATAGAGGTGATGATTTTGTCAGCGAGTATCCAATCCAGGCAACCGAAGATGTTAAAAAATATCTTGCGAAAGAACTGGGTGGGGATCCAAGTGATTATAATAAAATAAAAATTCCAGATAACATGTTTATTTGGGCAACTATGAATAGCGCAGACCAGGGTGTATTCCCAATGGATACAGCATTTAAGAGAAGATGGGATTTTACATATATCGGAATTGATGACAGCGATCAGGATCTCCAAGGCAAGTATGTATATCTTGCTGATGATAAATCCCAAAAAGTGGAGTGGAATAAGTTAAGAAAAGCTATCAATAATTTTCTTGCAAAAGAGAAGATTAACGAAGATAAACAGCTTGGACCTTATTTCATTTCAAGAAGCATTGTTGTACCTAAAGATGGTGACGAGATTAATAGAGATAGATTCATTAATACCTTTAAAAATAAAGTTATTATGTATTTGTTTGAGGATGCAGTAAAACAGAAGAGACCTAGATTATTTGAGGGATGTTTCCAAAATAGCAGCAGATACTCAGAAATTTGTAGAGAATTTGAAGCAAAAGGTGTCGGAATCTTTAATCATGACATTCAGTTAGATTGTGAAGTGGAGGATGTAAAATACGGTGATACCACACAAGAATAAGGAGGTCTGATTATGATTTCTGAATTTGTACGAGAACAAAAAAGATATACACAAAATGAATTGTGTCACATTTTAAAGTGCAGTGAAGAACATGCGATTCCGTTAATCAGAAAACTAAAGGAGTTCGGTGTATTAAAGGCTGTTAAGGCTTCTGATATTCAGAAAAATATGGCGGATCTGTTAGAAGAGGATATCGAGATGGTGGATGTAGAAGTAGGAGAAAATGAATATTTCTATGTGTTCACCTTTGTTGGAGTTATTGTTGTAGCCGGACGAGTTCTGAAATGTTATCCCAAATATCTTTTGAACGCAAAGGAACCTACGGATGAACTACGAAAGGTTATAAAGGTTTTGGAAAAATATAATGCCAAAGAACAGATTGTTCGTATGTTCAACGATAGCAGTGAAAGTAACTCATTTAATCTGTTGGCTGTGCTGTTATTTTTGTTACAGGATTACTTTGAAAATGATGTATATACCAATACAGAAGATATTATTGAATGCAATGGTTCTGGTGAAATACTGTGGGATAAGACTATTAATGAAACCTTTACTTTGCTTTCAGAGAATCGTCCGTATTATACAGAATTACAAACTCGTAAAAGAGTCACCAATGATTTTGATTATTTCAAGAGGCTCCATGAGTGTTTAGTAACGATGGCTTCAAAAGAACTCCAAGATGCAGAGTTACTTGATTTATTTGAGATGACAGGTGTTGATCTTACTGATGCAGAGTTGGATGATTTCGGGGATAAAGAATATATTTTATATCGAATTGAAAACGAACTTAATACTCAGTTCAACACAAGAAAACAGTTGGTTTTGAAGACAATGTATGCTTATATCGATAGAAGAGGAAGTCTCTACGATACAGAGTGCTTGTCATTATTTGGAACAAATAGTTTCAATCTGGTATGGGAAAAAATTTGTGCAGATATTATGGATAATCAGTTGGATGTCCCTCTTGGCATTTTAAAACTGCCTGTGCCATTGAAAGAAGGTTATAACAGAAGACAGAAGCTTATTGAATTAATCGAGAAACCATTGTGGACTATTACAGGAAAGTGTGCAAAAGATACATTGATACCAGATTTAGTTTCTATTTGTATGGTTAATGAACAGCATCAATTTATTATATTTGATGCAAAATATTATAATGCCCATTTGGAAAAGGGAATTGTTCCGACAGGACAGCCCGGCATAGAATCTATCACCAAACAGTATCTTTACCAATTGGCATATCAACAGTTTATTGAAGACCATAATTTCTCTTCTGTAAAAAACTGTTTTCTACTTCCAACAGAAAACAACGAGATAGAGGATAAGGGTGAAGTTCGAATGGAGATGCTTTCTAATTTGGGACTTCAAGATATAAAAACAAGGTTAATTCCTGCAACAATGGCATATGATTTGTACCTTTCAGGAAGAAAAATGGATATGGAAATTTTGAAATTGTAATGATTCAATAGGAGGTCGTGAAAATGAAGCAGATATGCTTGGGAACAATAATTACCCTAATATATCAAAGCCGCACACGAAGTGCAGATACAATCAAATCCATGTGTGGTGGCATTTTTGCGGCCTATGATTTGGATATAACGTCCTATAACAAAGAATTACCGAGTCACCTGAAAAGTGGACATGATCCTGTTCCTGTTGAATTGATATTCACAGCTAGAATTGCAAATATTGATTGTGTTGCAGAAGGCATTGAAGATAATTTAATTCCTTCGATTTAAAACAATTATCCTACTTTAAATTTTAGGTTTGGAGGATATACAGATACGCTTAATTTTGGCAGAGATTCTCTTTAATTGCTATCTGAGCAGGAAGAAGATTGATATTGATAAGCTGAAATTGTAGGAGGTACTATGTATGGCGGTAAGCCGCTCATTTACGGATTATGTTAGAAAGAAATATGAAAATGAGTTCTGGGCGGCAGCCGAGCAGTTCATTGAGGATAACCAGGACTATATAAAAAAACTGGCTACTAGAGTGCATTCTGTCGGAGAAACTGAGATTGCAGATGTTCATGTGGAGCATGTCTGGGTGGAAGATCTTCCGGGAATGAAGATTAGTTTCGATGTTGCTCTGTCAGTGAATATTGAAATAAAAGATGGCAACCATCACTATGATGTATCAGAAGAGAGAACTTTCTGGTTGATGGTGTCCTGTCGGGGTGATCTGGATAAAAAACTGGAGGACTTCGAAATTACATCGGTATCTAGCTACAACGGTAAGAATCGAGTGAAAGATCCGATGGATGATTCCCTTGTGCCAATCATTCCTTATTCTGAACTTGAAAGGGTTGCAGAGGATTTTTTAAAGAAAAATTTCCCAGAAGCACTGAGAGTTCCACTAAGGGGTCAATCTCCTGTGTGGGTAGATCCGACAAGATTGGTAGAAGCACTGGACTTGACGATTCAAAGCCATCGTATTAAAGATGATTCATCGGTTTTCGGTCAGATTTATTTTGAGGAAGCCGATGCTGACATTTATGATGAGGACGCAGAGAAAGATGTTCTTACTCATATTAAAGGAAAAACCATTCTTGTAGATCCTTTGGTGTACCTGCTTCGAAATATCGGATCAGTGAATACAACCATAATTCATGAGTGCGTTCACTGGGATAAGCATAGGAAAGCTTTTGTATTAGAACGGCTTTATAATGAAGCAGCATCATGCATCAGCTGCGAAGTTGTAGGTGGTGCAGCATCTGAAATATCAAAAAAATCTACGGAATTCATGGAGAAACAGGCTAACCAACTTGCACCAAGAATTCAGATGCCACAGACTCCGTTTAGAGCCAAGGCGAACGAGTACATAGCTACATTTTTGCGTGAGAGCGATGCTCAATACGAAATGGATGTTATGGAGATGGTCATCGACCAACTTGCAGTCGATTTTGGAGTATCCAGGCAGGCGGCTAAGATTCGATTAGTAGAACTTGGATTTGATGGTGCAATCGGAACTTTTAACTATGTTGATGGTCAGTATGTCCGACCACATGGTTTCCGAAAGGACTCAATTGAAGCATATCAGACATTTACGATAAGTGCTCAAGATGCAGCTATTCAGCGCTTCTCAAATCCGGAACTCCGTGAAAAGACTGCTAATGGTGATTATCTGTTTATAGAAAATCATTATGTCTACAATTCTCCGCTATATGTTTGCACTGATATGGACGGTCGGCTTATGCTGACTGATTATGCCAGAGCACATATGAACGAGTGTTGTCTTGTCTTTGATCTAAGCATCACGAGTAAGGTAGAGTCCGCATACCATACTATCTGCTTCTTGAACAGAGAGCAGAGCGATATTACCTTTGATGTAAAATATCACAATGGGTATCAGAATGCTCCACCGGAACGACAGATTGCAATGCGAAAGAAGCAACAGGAGGAGTGGCTGAATATTCGAAAGCAGATGACGGACGATCCAGAGCAGTGCATGGAGTTGTTGTTAGACTGGAGAAATATGAAATACACGGATCTCGGTGACTTGATTGATAGAGATCCGAAAACAATCAGCCGTACCGTTAAAGGGAAAACAGCTCCGAATCTGAACACTGCTGTGTTGATTTGTTTCGGGCTTAACTTGCCACCAATGATAAGCGAGAAGCTGTTGGATGTTTTGGGATGTAAGCTGAAACCGTTTGATCCAGAACATCAGTGGATTAGTGAAGCCTTACATGTGAAGTACCCGGAACCACTGTGGGCTGTTAAAGAATATCTTGAGCAATATGATGTAGCAATTTAAAAATTTACTTTATAAAAAAACGGACATGCCATGTCCGTTGCTAGAGTGACCTGGAAGAAGAAAACTTCCGGGTCTTTTTACTATGCAGTAAAAAAGAATGTTTGATTGCAAATATATGCAATAGCAAAAGCGGTATTGCATATATTGACAAAAAGCGTGAATGGTGTATAATAATATCATCAAAATGCAAAGGAGGCACTGCTATGTCAGAAGAACGAAAATTAGCTGATGTTAAAATTAGCGATATCAAAGATGTAGACATAATGCGTGGTTTCATAGCAACTGCGGGTATGGGACTCTGCAATAAAGATGAAATCTTGGATAAAAAGCAGGTGGTAGAAGATAAATTAGATGATATAAATAGCTATCTTGCAGAACTTGAGGATGCACTGCAAAGGTGGGAACGCACGGAGCAAAGTTCATCATCAAAGGAAAGCTATGATCTTATCGAAGAATATGGAACGGAGGAGAGCATACGTAATCGTCTGGATGTACTGAATAAGGAACGTACTCAGTGGGCAGGTTTTCTTACTCAGTTGGAGTCATACTTAAGTGAATGTAAAAATTTTAATAAAACGCTTTGTTTTTCAAATATTCGGAAATTATTACGTCAAAATCCAGATGTTAAAATAGGTCAGATTGAAAAGGAAGCAGGAATCAGATTAGGATATATGTCTCGTCTGGAGAAGGATGGAAATACATCCGAGCCGAGTATGGAATTTGTTGTAACGGCAGCAAAGCTTCTTAAGGTTAGTGTTGATACCTTGATATCTGTCGATCTTACTGGACTTACACCGACAGAGCAGTATATTACAAGTTTCTTCGATAAATTAAAGGAAGATACATTAAAGGATAGGCTCGATTGGAATCGAGAGACAGCGTTTAATCTGAATCGAATGGAGCCGGATATGAATGGTTTCGTATACCATCCTCTGTTTGCAGAAGAAACATTTTATGAGGAGACAGACTGCGAATATCCGCAGGAAGTAACTAGAATCGTATTCAATTCAAAGACCTTTGGTCCCAAGACATATATTGCCGGAGATTGTTTTAATCTTAGATTAAAAAATGGAACAACGCTTTATCTTATGGATATTGAGAAGAGCGTTCATAAAGTTGGAGATTCTTCTGCAGCTGCTAAAGAAGCCTGGATGTATGTACCGTCCAAGGGAAGTCAATTGTTGGTAGCCTCACAGGATGATACACCAGTTGCTCCGTTTCTTGAGTTATTGTTCTCAACTGTAAAGGAGCGTATGGAACATCCGAAGGTAAACAATGACGTGATGTATGCAATTGATGCATTCATGAAGGATGATATATCTGATGACATGGATGAAATGCCATTCTAAGAAGGAGGTTGAGTTGATTGATAAAGACATCTATTAGAAATCTTCACAGCGACAAAGATATACCACCTCGTTTCTGCAATGTTATTGTAAATGGAGACGATGTAACGCTTGAGGTAAAGATAAATAAAAATAAGTTTGAAACGATTTCTTGGGAAGACATGCAATACCAAGTAAATCAAGCAATAATGAAAGCAGCAAAAGAATGAATTAGAAACTACCGCAAACTGCCCCGTAAAGAATCGAGGAGCTAACCGCCGGAGTTATCTACAAAAGCCTTTATAGGCAAAGTAGGTAACTCCGGTTTTTTTTGTGTTTTACGGCAGTTTTCAGCGGACATGGCGTGTCCATCACGAGAAAAATTTCCAGTGTACACTATAAATAAAAACACCTGACACTGAGATGAATACACAGAAATGCGTATCCATCTCAGTGTTAGAGGCACTTAAAAAATAATATCACAAGGCCTGATTAGCTATAAGGGCATTGGGATACAGATATCGACATCAACCACAGGACAACCTGTGGAAGGTGTGATAGAGGTACCCTTATTTCCTTATGCCCTTTTTCAGGCTTCATGGGTCGGTACTTCTATAAGCACCGGCCTTTATTTGTTTCCTATGCCCTTCTGCAAGAACCAGGCAGAAAGGCAGGAACTTTATGAAAATCAAGATTCGTTATGAGAACGAGTACCAGACACTTGAGGTCGAAAACATGGAATTGGAGCAATGGCTTAATATCTCCATTTCAGAAGATGAGAGTCAGGAAGACTACGAAAAGAGAATCCAGGAAGAAATCGAAATCAGATACAACAGACCTGACTACAACAGCTGGCACAAGCATGACCGCCATACTGGCAATGCTTATATGAAGAGCAAGGATGGAACAGTTGAGGTCAACACAGAAGAAGCAATTATGTACAGAGCAGCTGATAAGTCAGCATTTAACAGTTCTATTGACGGAGTACATAACCAGTTTGAATACGAAGAATGCTGTGAAACTTTGAGAAGTCTTCTTAAACCTGCAGTAGCAGATATGGTCATTGCCATTGTACTTGACGGATACACCGTTGGCGAGTATGCAGCTTCAATCGGTGAGGATGCCAACAATGTCAGTCATCGTTACAGACGTGCAATCAAAAAATTAAAAAAAGTTTTTTCAAAAGCGTCCTTTTAACCCTTCTCCCAAGGCTACCAGGTAGGAGGGTGACACCTCCGAGAAATTAATTTAAGGAGGTAATTCGTATGGAATTACAAGTATTTAACAGCACAGAGTTTGGCTCTGTAAGAACAGTAACTGTAAACGGTGAGGTTATGTTTGTCGGCAAGGATGTAGCAGACATTCTCGGGTACCAGAACGGTAGTCGAGATATTAACCGTCATGTAGATGAAGAGGACAGACATAAAGTCATGCTCTTTGATGGTAACCAGGATAAGGAAACCATCATTATCAACGAGTCTGGTCTTTACAGTCTTATCCTTTCAAGCAAGATGCCTAATGCGAAGAAGTTCAAACATTGGGTAACTGCAGAGGTTCTTCCGGCTATCCGTAAGCATGGACTGTATGCCATCGATGAGATTTTGGAAAATCCTGATCTTGCGATTGCAGCACTTACACAGCTTAAAGAAGAGCGTGAGAGAAGAAAACAGCTTGAATGCAAGACGCTTATTCAGCGTCAGCAGATTGCAGAAATGCAGCCAAAGGCAAGCTACTATGACCTTATTTTACAGAACAAGAACACAGTTCCTATTACACAGATTGCAAAGGACTACGGTATGAGTGGTCGCAAGTTCAACGCACTTCTTCACGAACTTGGAGTTCAGTACAAGTTCAGAAAGACCTGGCTTTTATATCAGCAGTATGCAGAATGCGGATACACACAATCACGTACCTATGCAATCGATGAGAACAAAAGTGTGATGCATACCTATTGGACACAGAAGGGCAGACTTTTCCTTTATGACCTTCTGAAGAGCGAGGGCATCTTACCAGTCATTGAACAGGAGGATTAAAAGATATGGGCATTGATAAGTTTAATCATGAGGGTTATTCCGACCCGACTACATATGAGGCTCTTACCAATATCCATCGTGAAGAAGTGGCAGCTGATAAAAAGGCTGCCTATCTTCCGTTGGTATATGTTTGCAGTCCGTATGCGGGAGATGTTGAAACCAATGTAAAGAATGCGAGGGCGTACAGCAGATTTGCTGTTGATGAAAATGCTATCCCAGTAACACCTCATCTTCTCTATCCACAGTTCATGGATGACGGCAATGATGCAGAACGAGAAATGGCTATGCATTTTAATTATGTGCTTCTTGGTAAATGCACGGAACTTTGGGTATTTGGTGGAGTGGTAAGTCGTGGCATGGCTCGTGAGATTAGTGTTGCCAAGAAAAGAAGAATGAAGCTCAGATGGTTTACCCAGGATTTGAAGGAGGTCGGAGAATATGATTAATTTTACTGTTTATTCAGCAGACTGTGTCGGCAACAGCGGTAACTGTCTGTATCCTAACAAGATGATTGTTTCCGACAAGGAATCCTTTATTAAAGCAACGAAGATGGATCATGTAACTGCAAAGTACAAGGGAAATTATCGAAGTAAGGATAACTTTGAATCCTCCGACTGTATTCCTCTTGACTGTGACAATGACCATTCGGACAACCCGAATGAATGGGTAACTCCTCTTGATATAGCACTTGAAATACCGGGAGTTGCTTTTGCTGTATCTTACAGCAGACACAACAACCTTCCAAAGGGAGATAAGTCTGCTAGACCAAGATTTCATATCTTCTTCCCTATTGAGATTGTATCGGATGAGCAGGAGTATGCAGATATGAAACGCAGGATTGCAGACAGTTTCCCTTATTACGATACCAACGCATTAGACTCTGCAAGATTCCTTTATGGCAATGATTCTGATGAAGTGGAGTTTTATGAAGGTGACAAGACCATTCTTGATTATCTGGAAGAGGATGATTTTGCAGATTTCGATGCAAGCCTTGAGCAGGTGCCGGAAGGTCAGCGTAACAGCACCATGAGCCATATTGCCGGAAAGATTATCAAGAGATATGGAAATACAGAAGAGGCATATCAGATTTTCCTTAAGAAGGCAGAACTCTGTAACCCGCCACTTCCTGAAAGTGAACTCAAGGTGATATGGAGAAGTGCATCAAAGTTCGGTAAAAAGGTATCGAACCAGGAAGGCTACATTCCACCTGAACAGTACAACTCTGACTGCAAATTAAAGCCGGAAGACTTCTCCGATGTGGGACAGGCTACGGTTCTTGCAACGGAGTATAAGGATATCCTTCGCTATTCCCCATCTACTGATTACATGGTCTACAACGGCAGTTTCTGGGAAGAGTCAAAACCAAAGTCCCAGGGTGTTTCCCAGGACTTGACGGAAAGACAGCTTGCAGAGGCTGAAACCGAAATGAAGAAAGCTATGGATGAACTTGTAAAGAATGGCGGTATGGAGATTCTTGTATCGGTGGGTCCGAAAAAGGCTGTGCAGATGTTCAATAAACAGCAGGCTCATGCTTACGAGATGTATGAAGAGGCTGTGGCATATAAGAAATATGCCATTAAGCGAAGAGATACAAAGAACATTGCAGCCACTTTAAAAGAGGCACGTCCTATGCTTGAAGTGGAACAGAGAAACCTTGATGCTGATGAGTTCATGCTGAACACACCGACTCTTACCTATGATTTAAGACAGGGCACCAAGTTTCCGATGGAACACAGACCAGAGCATTTCATCACAAAGCAGACAACCGTTGACCCATCAAGTGATGGAGCAGATATCTGGGTAGCTGCACTTGATACTTTCTTTTTAAAGGATACCGACCTTATCGATTATGTTCAGAGAATGGTTGGTCTGTCAGCAATCGGTAAGGTGTATGTGGAGGCACTCATTATCGCATATGGAGAAGGCCGCAATGGTAAGTCAACCTTCTGGAATGTTATCGCAAGAGTCCTTGGTACATATTCAGGAAATATCTCTGCAGATATGCTGACCGTTGGATGCAGAAGAAATGTCAAGCCGGAACTTGCCGAGGCAAAGGGCAAGAGAATGCTCATTGCAGCAGAGCTGGAAGAAGGCATGAGATTGAATACTGCCAATGTTAAACAGCTTTGTTCTACCGATGAAATCTATGCTGAAAAGAAGTATAAAGATCCGTTCTCATATACTCCGACACATACACTTGTGCTTTATACCAATCATCTGCCAAAGGTCGGTGCGATTGATAAAGGTACCTGGAGAAGACTCATCGTTATTCCGTTTGATGCCAAGATTGAAGGAAGTGCTGATATCAAGAACTATGCAGACTATCTGTTTGAAAAGGCAGGTGGAGCAATCCTTACATGGGTTATCGAAGGTGCAAGAAAGGTAATCTCAGACAATTACAAGATTGACCCGCCACAGAAGGTGCGTGATGCAATTGAGCATTATAAGGAAAGTAATGACTGGCTTTCCTACTTCTTAAGTGAACGCTGCGAACTTGACCCTGCCTATGTGGCAAAGTCGAGCGAGGTATATAACGAGTATCGAATCTTCTGTACCCAAGTGGGTGAGTTTACAAGAAGTACAACTGATTTCTACACAGCCTTGGAAACGGTCGGATTTGAAAGATACCGTGACCGTAAGGGCAGATACATTAAAGGCTTAAGACTCAAAACGGACTTTATGGAAGAAGAGTAATGACAGTAGGTGTGACAGTTAATGACGGCTATTTACTATCCTTTTCTATAGAGTAAAAAAATTAAGTCTATATATAAAGTATAGGAAATGACAGTCTTACCCTGTCACACCATCAAATTCAGCATTGATGGAGGTGGCACGAATGCGTGAAAAAGAAGTAGAGCAGAAACTTGTAAAGGCTGTAAAGCTTGCAGGTGGTTTCTGCATCAAATTTACATCTCCCGGGTTTGACGGAGTGCCGGACAGACTGGTTCTTCTTCCAAAAGGGAGAATGGCTTTTATAGAACTCAAGGCTCCTGGCAAGAAACCAAGAGCCTTACAGAAAAGAAGAATGAAACAGTTATCAGCTTTAGGTTTTCCCTGCTATGTGGTTGATAACACTGATGTGATTGGGGGTGTCATTGATGAAATACAATCCTCATGATTATCAGACTTATGCAACGAACTTTGTACTGGAACATCCTGTGGCAGCAGTCCTTTTAGAAATGGGACTTGGAAAGAGTGTGATTACCTTAACAGCAATCTTTGAACTTCTCTATAACAGATTTGAAGTAGGAAAGGTTCTGGTCATCGCACCCCTTCGAGTAGCAAGAGATACATGGCCTGCTGAAATAGAAAAGTGGGATCACTTAAAGGGTCTTACCTATTCGGTTGTTATAGGTACAGAGTCGGAGCGAAAAGAGGCGTTAAGAAAAAGTGCGGGTATCTATCTGATCAACAGAGAGAATGTGGACTGGCTTATCAATAAGAGTGGCTTTCCATTTGATTTCGATATGGTTGTCATTGATGAATTATCGTCTTTCAAGTCTGCATCGGCTAAACGATTCAAGAGCCTTCTTAAAGTAAGACCAAAGGTAAAAAGAATCGTGGGTCTTACAGGAACTCCAAGCAGTAATGGACTTATGGATTTATGGGCAGAGTTCAGAATCCTTGACATGGGAGAAAGGCTCGGAAGATACATCACACATTATCGTATGAATTTCTTTGTGCCGGATAAACGAAATCAGCAGATGATATTTTCCTACAAACCAAGACCAGGTGCGGAAGATGCCATCTACAGACTGATATCGGATATTACGATTTCCATGAAGTCGGCAGATTTTCTAAAAATGCCTGAATGCATTATGAACGAAGTGGAAGTAAAGCTTTCAGAAAAGGAATGGTCTGTATATGACGAATTAAGACAGGAAATGGTGGTGTCTTTGGAAGATGAAGAGATTGATGCTGCAAATGCAGCTGCTCTTTCAGGCAAACTTCTGCAGATGGCTAATGGTGCTATCTATAACGAAGAAAAATCAGTCTTCCTTATTCATGACCGTAAGCTTGATGCACTTGAAGATTTAATCGAGGGTGCAAATGGAAAGCCTGTACTTGTGGCTTACTGGTATAACCACGATTTGGAGCGAATCAAGGAAAGATTCAAGGTTCGTGAAATCAAGACTTCAAAGGATATCAGAGATTGGAATAACGGTGATATACCGATTGGTGTAATCCATCCTGCTAGTGCCGGACATGGCTTGAATTTGCAAAGTGGTGGTTCGACCCTTATATGGTTTGGTCTTACCTGGTCATTGGAACTCTATCAGCAGACCAATGCAAGGTTATGGAGACAGGGGCAGAAATCCACAGTTGTCATACACCACATTATTTCAAAGGATACCATCGATGAAGATGTGATGAAGGCATTAAGGCTAAAAGAGAAAACACAGACAGATCTTATTGATGCGGTTAAAGTGAGAATCGGAGGTGGTGCTTATGACGGCTAAAGATTATCTGAACAGACCGTTCATTCTAAATAACAAGATTAACGATAAGAAAATTAAGCTCGGATTTTACAGAGAATTATCGTGCAGTCCATCATCACCGGGATTCGAGGAGCATTTTTCAAGCAATCAAAATACAAAAGCTCCCTTTGTTCGCTACTTAGAAAAGATAGATGATCTAGAGCGAGAGATTGCTGAAGATTATAAAAAGCTTGATGAGATTAAAACCGAAGTGGACAATGCAATTGATGTTGTGGAAGATCCAATGGAACAGATGATTTTAAGATATAGGTACTTGGAATTTTTATCAATGCCAGATATTTCTGTTCGAATGCATTACTCACTGCGTTGGACAAAGAAACTACATAGACGTGCATTGGACAGTTTTGAAAGAGGACACCCCTAGATCACCCCTAGGCCACTCCCCATTCATACCGAAATGATGTAAAATGGTATTGTAGAAAAATATATAAATACAACAGAGCCTTTGTAGGAGCAATCCCACAGAGGCTTTTGTTATGTCCAGATGGAGGTGAAAAAGATGCCAAGAAAACCAAAGAAACCGTGTGGTTATCCTGGATGTCCTAATTTAACAGAAGGTAGATACTGCAAGGAACATGAAAAACAAATGAACCAATCCTACGAGAAGTATGGCAGAGACAAAGCTGTACGCCGCAGGTACGGAAGAGCGTGGAAACGAATTCGTGACAGCTATGTTAAGCAACATCCATTCTGTGAACAGTGCTTTGAGAAAGGAATCATTGTTCCGGTGGATGAGGTTCATCATAAGAAACCATTGTCAGAAGGTGGTACCCACGACAGAAGCAATCTGATTTCTCTTTGCAAAAGCTGTCATGCCAAGATCCATGCCGCACGCGGTGATTATCACGGAAGTAAAAAACATCATGTGTATAAGTATTAAGTGTGTCGGTCTATGACGGCTATTTACTATCCTTTTCTATAGAGATAAAAATTTTATCCTATATATATAATATAGGAAATGCTGGTCATAGGGTGTCACACTGCGAATTGATGAATGAAAAAGTACCCCAGGGGCGGTCAAAATCTCTAACACCGGGACCACCGTGGAACGGCGTGGGGTCTTGCGTGTAAAAAAGGCGAAATCAAAAGGGTAATAAAGGAGGAACATGATACGTGCCTACGAAATCGAATAACATAGGCGGCCGTGGAGGTGCCAGACCTGGTGCCGGACGTAAGAAATCGGCTGTCAAAGAAAAAGCAAATAACGGAAATCCAGGCGGACGAAGATTAGAGATTCTGGATATTCCGGATGTGGAAGGTGTGGAGATGCCAAAGCCACACGACTTCCTGTCAGCAGAGCAGAGAGATGGTTCAGAACTGCAGGCATCCGAGATTTATGAGGAGACTTGGCAGTGGCTGAAGAAGATCGGATGTGCATCGAAGGTGTCTCCACAGTTACTTGAGAGATATGCGATGTGTTCTGCGCGTTGGATTCAGTGTGAGGAGATGACCAATAAGCTAGGTTTCCTTTCCAAGCATCCAACTACACAGAAACCTATCCCATCTCCGTTTATCAATATTGGCATCAACTATATGAACCAGGCCGTAAGGCTTTGGAATGAAATATTTCAGATTGTGAAGGAGAACTGCAGTACCGATTATGACGATGCTGCTCCACAGAATGATTTGATGGAGAGACTCCTAAGAGCAAGGGAAGGAAGATAGCATGATTGAAAAAGTGAATCCGAGCCATCCGGATAAGGTGGCAGACAGAATTGCAGGTGCGATTGTCGACCTTGCGTATAAGAAACAGGAAAATCCAAAGATTGCTGTGGAGGTACTCATCGGTCATGGGTATGGTCATGTGGTGATTGAAACATCCGCACCTTTGGAAAAGGAAGATGTTGCATTCATTGTAGAGCGAATGGCACCGGGACTCCGTGTGTTTATTCAGATCGTTCCACAGGATGTGCATCTTGCAAATAACCAGTCGAAGGGAATGAGATGTGGTGACAACGGCATCTTCAAAGGTGTGCCGCTGACAGAAGAGCAAAAGGCACTTTCAAAGATTGCAAGAGAAATCTACACTTCCAATCCTACAGATGGAAAGTACATTCTTGATGAGGCAAGACTTATCATCTGTCAGAGCAATGCAAAAACTACAGATTTGAAAAACACATATCCAAATGCGGAAATCAATCCGCTTGGTGATTGGACCGGCGGCATAGATGTAGATTCCGGTGCGACCAACAGAAAGCTTGGAAGTGACATGGCTGAGTCCGTGACGGGCGGAGGCCTTCATGGAAAGGATCTGTCAAAGGCTGATGTATCTGTCAATATCTATGCTTTTCTAAAAGCACAGAAAACGGGTAAACCAGTAGAAATCTGTTGTGCCATTGGTGATGATACAATCGATGGAATCCCGTATCAGGACATCGTGAATATTGCAAAAGATTACATAGACTCCGTAGGTGGATTTGAAAAATTCGCTGAGTGGGGTCTTTTTTAGTGGAGGTGGCTATGAGTAAGACAACTACTGAGATGCAGCTTGTAGCTGTATCAAAACTAATTCCTTATGTGAATAATGCAAGAACTCATTCTGCCGAGCAGGTAATGAAACTTCGTTCTTCTCTTCGTGAGTTCGGTTTCATCAATCCTGTTATCATTGACCGAGAGTTTAATGTTATCGCAGGTCATGGAAGAATCCTTGCTGCAAAGGAAGAAGGAATACTTGAAGTGCCTTGTGTATTTGTGGACTACCTTACAGAAGCACAAAAGAAAGCGTATATTTTGGCAGACAACCGAATGGCAATGGATGCAGGATGGGACGAAGAGTTACTTCGTATTGAAATTGAGGCTCTCCAGAGTGAGGACTTTGATATCGGACTTACGGGATTTGACGAAAGCGAGATTGCGGATCTCTTTGGTTCGGATGATACTTCTGGGGTAAAGGATGATGACTACGATTTGTCAGCTGCACTTGAGAAAGCAGCATTTGTAAAGCGTGGTGATATCTGGACAGTCGGAAGACACAGATTGATGTGTGGTGATGCGACTTCCTCAGAAGATGTAGCTGCACTTATGGATGGTAAAAAAGCCAACCTTATCGTAACGGACCCGCCGTACAATGTGGCATTTGAAAGTTCCGATGGCTTATCCATAAAAAATGATAAGATGGCAAATGATAAATTCTATGAATTTCTGCTTTCCGCATTTAAGAACATGGCCGAGCATCTTGAAAAAGGTGGCTCGGCTTATGTATTTCATGCAGATACAGAAGGTCTTAATTTCAGAAAGGCTTTCATGGATGCAGGCTTTCATTTATCCGGGTGCTGCATCTGGGTAAAGAACTCTCTGGTGCTTGGCCGAAGTGATTATCAGTGGCAGCATGAACCAGTCCTTTATGGCTTTCTACAGAATGGAAAGCACTACTGGAGCAAGAATGCAGGCAGAAGTCAGACAACCGTCTGGAACTTCGATAAGCCGAAGAAGAATAAGAATCATCCGACTTCAAAGCCACTTGACCTGCTTGCCTATCCAATCGGAAATTCAAGTCAGGAAAACGCAATCGTCATTGATACCTTTGGTGGCAGTGGTTCAACGCTCATGACCTGTGAGCAGACGAACCGTGTATGTCATCTGGCAAACTCTGAAGTGTTTATTGACAGCATAGTAAATAAAGTATTCAAATTTGCCTGCAAAATAGAAAAAT